>Ga0131853_10002406_pt1 | contig 33384 bp, 27 predicted proteins | sample TergutLab28metaG_FD_92764 | JGI IMG/M metagenome (GOLD analysis project Ga0131853, IMG submission 92764) | Labiotermes labralis P1 segment gut microbial communities from Petit-Saut dam, French Guiana - Lab288 P1 (version 2) (version 2) | ecosystem: Host-associated > Arthropoda: Insects >... | reverse complement strand
TTTGTAATATGGTCTTGAAACTGAAAATTTTTGTCCAGCTTAGGCTTTAGTTCGGACATATTTTTTTCTCCTTTGTGCTTTTTTTTGTATAATAACATAAAAAAAATAGTGCAAAAGCATTTAAAATAAATGCTTTTGCACCGCGCCATAGCTAATTTAGAAGAAAAGCCAATCCGTTGTAATAATGCTCAAATAACCATATATAATGTGTATTAAACTTTCTTAATTGTATAATGCCAAGATAAAAGTCCTCTGCTACCTCCATTTTAGAAACTATTTTTTTACTTGTAGTCCTAATGCTTTTGCGATTGCTTAATTTAGAGCTATTGGTATTATCGTCATTATCAATTGTATAAAACAAGCCTTTTTGATTGCGAACAATTTCTATTTTGCCTCTTTCAAATATTTTGCCGGAGGTCAGCTCATTGCTCAAGATGCGGTCTACGCTTAAATATGATTTTATAAAAATTTGTCTGTGATATGTTTTCTCAAATTTATCCTTTTCTTCAAGCCGCTCTAAAACAAGCCCTATAGCCGCCAATACTTTGCCTTGCTCTATAGTGATAACTTCTGTCCCTTTTTTTGTTTCATACCATGTGTTCCACATTAAATTTTGAAACACAGTTTTTTGACTCTGTTTTTTTCTCCCCATAAGCAATCCGCCTTATTGTTTAATAACGACCGCAAAAAACAAATAATCAGACAAAGTGTCGTCAATATACAATAAAGTATAACACACAATTGTTGACAACAGTATGTCAACAATTAAAAAATTCTTGATTTTTTGAAAAAAAAATATGTGAGTCAAAAAAAGTGCCGTTTTGCTGTTGTCTGAAAGTTAATACAAAGTAAATTTTAAAGATTATGTGCCTTTTGAAGTAGTTATTTAAACAGTTGCTTCAGGCCCCATTAGTCCCACATCAGCGGCTCCGGTTATAAGCGCTGTCATTACATGATTAGCTCCGCCCGCATTGGTCAATTCAATCCTTATGTCCGCCTCGTCAAAATATCCGTTGTGCATTGCGACATACAGCGGCGCATAAAACACGCTTCTGGTCACCTCAGACAATCTGATTAATCTTGGATCTCTTTCGCAGCCCGACATAATGGTGGCAGGGATAAGGGCTATGGCAAAAAACATAATTGCAGCCATAGCCGTAGTGATAACTTTCTTCATCTTTTTTTTCTCCTTTTTGTAAAAAATTCATTTACTCTTCATAATATGCAAATTCTAGTCTGTTCGTTTACAAATAAAAATAAAAGTCTTATTTTTCACAAAAATATATGCAAAAATGCAATAAAATCACAAAAAAGGTTTGAAAATCAAACTAAAATATTTGACAGGGTATTATATAGTGTTGTATTCTTGATACTATAGTTGTGTATTAGAGTGCGAAAGTCTTTTGTTTTTCTAATAAATTTTAACACAGCTATATTAAAATACCTAAAAGGTGTTTTAAGAGGAAAAAAATGAAAACAGGAACACAAGGAAAATTTTTGTCAATTTTTCTTGCCTCAGTTATGTTTTTAACCATTGTGATGTCTTCTGTGTTTTTTGTTGCTTCGTGCGACCGTGAAACAGATGATTATAGACAAGCACAAGAGGTTGTTAGACTAATTGACGCAGTATTGGCAATATTTGACCCCAATGATCCGACCTCATTTAATCCAAACGATAGAAGCGCGCTTGATGAAGCTATTGAGACCGCTCAAGACGCATTACATAATCTAAATCCTCTTTATTTGGTACGCGTGCCAAATAGGGGAGCAATAGATGAAGTAATCGCCGCATTGTTTGAATTAGATGCAAATGCTGCAGTACAAGCTGTAGTGGGTTTGATTAACTATCTGCATCAGCTTATGCCGCTAGTTTATAGTGAAGCAGCTGACGCTGATGCCGAAAGGGCAGAGTTTAGCACTCGCTTAAATGCGGCTCAAGCTGCCTATGCTGCTCTTGCTGCTTTTGCTTTTAGAGGAGCTAACCACAACATCCAAGCCAGAGTTTCAAATAGAGCACATATAACTACGGCACAAGCCCAGCTGGCGCAGTTTGATACTGATACAGCTAATGCTGTTTTGGTGCAAGCGGTAATAGCCCTGATTAATGCCCCTGTGTTGATAGCCGGAGTTAGCACTGCAAATCGTTCTGCGTTTATTGCAGCCTTAGATGCTGCGCAGGATGCGTATGACGATTTGGACCAAGCACTTCGTTCTAGTGTGACCAATTCATATAGACTTAGTGAGCTGGAAGCTGAGCTGTTAAACTATGACAGACAAGTGGCAAGAGCTGCCGCTATTGATTTTGTTGATGCAAGAATAGCTGTGCTATATGCATTGATGCCTTTTGAGCCATGTGACTGTCAAGAGGACCCATGTGAAAGTCAAGAGGACAGGGATGCGTTTATTGTGGCGCTGCTTCAAGCGCAAAGTGCATTTGACGGATTAGCCGATTTTGTTTTTAGAAATGAGGCTGCTGTAAATCTGCAAGGATATGTAGCTTATCCAAATGTCATAGCTGAAGCCAGAATAGAAGTGGCAGATGATTATTTAGCCGTAGAAGCTGTTATTGAAAATATTCAATATGTTATAGATTTAGGTGACATAACAACTGACAATCGTGCTGATTTTGTTGCCGCTTTAAACCATGCGCAAAGTACCTTTGATGCGTTGACAGATAATGACCAATTGCTAATAACCAACAAAGGTGACTTGGATATACTTTGGACAATGCTGGTTGATTTTGATAGAGCAGAGGCAGTAGCTGCGGCAATTGCACATGTAAAAGGGCTAATCAACACTCTTTATGATCTTATGCCGCTTGAAGCAGTTTATAGCGATAGAGCAGCATTCTCGGCGGCACTTATAAATGCTCAAAATGCATACAATAATATAGCTGAATTTATATTTAGAGAGGAAGACCCCATAAGCTTGCAATCTTATATAACAAATGCAAATGTTATTGAAACTGCCGTTCAGCAGCTTAATGCTGTTGATCTAATAATTTATCAGGTTCAGCCTTTCTTAAATGCAGGCTTAGCAAGAACAAACAGCACTATTGCTTGGACAGATATTCCTTTTGCTGATAATTTTACAATAACTTATTCATACATTCCATACGGTCAAGACGCAATATTTATAGACCAAACGCAAACCGTAGAAACAAACAGCTTTAATTTTGCTGCGACCAATCATAATCGCGGATTTATCACCAATGTAAGCGTAGTTGCAAACATACCGGCAGCTATTTTAGACGGATTTGCGCCTAGCATAACTCTCACTACAGCACTTTCTCAAACTCCTAGTGAGCGTAAAAATGAGACATTTTTAGTAAGTACCGCCAATACGACTTTAGCTGAGGCATTTAGAGAGCTAATAGAAGAAAACACATATGGTGCTAACAGCAACATAATGATGGCGTTTTTAGCTGATACAGCACTAGGGCAGGTAAGAAACAATGCGGCTGCCAGAATGACATCAAGCGGCAGGTCTTTTACTGCAGCGTCGCCCGTGAATCTTAACTTAAATGTTGGCGGTGAAACTATTGTTAATTTTAATCAGGATGGCTCTACTTATGAGTCATATAAACTGATTTTATCCAATGCTTATGGTACAGGTGTCGGCAGTGGTGCTGCTCAGAATATTGCGACCTTGCGAGATAGGACCTATTTTAACGCAGGACAAAACTTGGTTCAAAATCATAGGATAGGACATGTCGGCACTATTATTGCTTCACCAATAGACAGATTAATATATGACGATACTTTGGAGCAATGGTTGGCAAGGTACAGTGTAAGGCCTGATGGTTTCTTTGGGTATATAATTAATCCGGCATACATGCAAATGGTGAATACCGGCAATATGGGCAATAGTAATGACGGCAGCTTTTTGCAGCTAGGTATAACAAATCGTCAGCCTATTGCAATTGCCAATAATCAAATGACTTTTATAGCCGTGTTCAATCAGCATGCCGGTAGACTGAATAGGTATGATGTTATGTGGTCGGGTGGCTTAGCGAACATGTCGTATAGAGGCGGAAACTATATTGCGTTAGCCTTTACGATTTGCGCAATTAGCTTAAATATTGTTAATTATACAACAACATCCAGATATACGGCAAATGCTATTGTTAATGGTGACACTAGAGTTAGAACGACTGTTGAATTTTCACTGTATGATCAGCATCAAGATATGCCTTGGACTAGTGGTATAAGAAATGACCCATCTATGCCGGCGAACAAGCCGGTTCCGCCTACACCTGGTGGCGGCGGTTGTTTTGTTGAAGGAACTCTTATAACAATGGCGGATGGCAACATGGTTGTCGTAGAGGATATACAGGTTGGCGACATGGTTAAGGTTTGGAATTTTCTGACTGGTGAATTTGATATTGCTCCAATATTCCAAATTATTGATGGTGGATTATTAGAAAGAGAAATCGTAAACCTTAGTTTTGATAATGATGTATATCTTAGATTTAGCTATCAGCATGCGTTATTTAATCTAACATTAAATAGATTTATTGATTTAACACCTCAAAATGCTAGCAGCTTTATCGGACATTACTTTAAGTATCAATATCTGAATAATGGAGAGCTTGCATGGAGAGCGTTAAGGCTTGATGATGTCAATCTCACCATAGAAAGAGTAAGGGTATTTGTGCCTATGACTGTTCATCATTTCTCTGTGTATGCAAACGGTATTTTGACAGCGCCAAGTGATAATGAGCATTTTTTGAATGTGTTTAAGGTTGTCGAGGGTGAATTAAGATATTGTGCAGTATTTAGGCAAGAAATGATAGATGAGTTTGGGCTTATGACATTTGAAGAATTTAGTGAGGTTGTTGATTTTATTCCAGAAATGTTCTTTGATGTTCATAGAGGGCAATACATCAATATTGCAATAGGCAGAGGCATATTGTGCTGGGATAGGCTGTTCTATCTCTTTGAAAAGTATGCAGATGCGCTTTTAGGCTTGGGTTAATTAGAATTATGCACTTTAGCAATCAAATTCTCCTCTGTTCTTTTAAGATAGGGGAGGATTTGTTTGTGTTTTATTTTCTAAAGGATTAAAATGCTTGACGAGGCTGGTTGCACTAGGATATAATCTACACATACTAAAATGAGGTATGCTGGCTTTTTGAGCGTACAATGGAAAAAATAATATGGCAATATTAAAAGTAAAAAATTTATATAAAGTGTATCAAAACGCAAAGTATATATCGGCGAGGGATATTTCATTTGAGGTCAAAGAGGGTGAGATATTTGGGTTTTTGGGTATAAACGGAGCGGGTAAAAGCACTACAATTAAATGTATCACGGGAATTATTCCGTTTAATAGCGGCACAATTGAGGTTTGCGGGCATGATATAAAGAAAAATCCTTTTGAGGCTAAGGCTAATTTTGGGTTTGTGCCGGACAACCATGCCGTCTATGACAAGCTGACAGGCAGTGAGTATATTAGTTATATCGCAAGCCTTTATAAAATGGAGCAAGAGGATTATAAGGAGCGATTTGATTATCTTGTTAAGCGCTTTAATTTAGTCAATGCAATAAATAATCAAATAATGAGCTATTCACATGGCATGAAACAGCGTATTTCTATAATCAGTGCGTTGATTTATAAGCCTAAGCTATGGATATTGGACGAGCCCATGGTGGGACTTGACCCGCAGTCTATTTTGGATGTGAAGAATTATATGCGTGAGTATGCGGCAAATGGAGATTCGGTTATTTTTTCTTCTCATAATTTGGATACTGTAGAAAAGCTGTGCGACAGGGCTTTAATTATTCATGGCGGGACAGTGATTGCGTTGATTGACTTACATGAATACAGAGAAAAGGGGCTTGACCTTGAAGCAGAGTTTATGCGCCTGACAAAAGAGGCAAGTGATAAGTTTGATAAAATGAGGGCGGATTTATTAAAAGAAGAAGAGGGTTTAGCAAAAGCCATAGGCAAAAGAAAGGCATCAAAGGCGATGCAAAGAGAGATTCAAAAGGAAGTTGCAGAGGAAATTGCCATGCAAGAGGGTGGCTAGAATGAAAACAATTTCTACACTTATAAAGCTTCAATTCAGGGCAGGTGTGCGTCTTATTTCAAGAGATAAAACGCTTGCTAAAACAATTGGAAAATGGCTATTGATTAGCTTTATTGCTTTGGTACTTTTGATAGGCTTTATTGCCGTTTATTTTATATTGGCATCGCAATTTACAGCTACTGTATCAAGATTTTATGGGGTGACAGTGGGACTGGTAGATTTATCCATAGAGTTTTTGACCTTTAGTATTGCAGGCTTTATGGCAATCCAAACCATTTTTTTAGTGCCCATGCTAATAAAGGTATTGGACATCAACAATGACAGGGATATTTTATTAAAATTTCCTATCTCATCAAAGCAAATCTTTATATCTAAAATTATTGTAGCCTATATATTTGAATTGCTCTTTGCTTTGGCTATATTGGCACCCATTTTAATTGCGTATGGAATAGCAGTGTCGGCCTCATGGTGGTTCTTTTTGATAATCCCGCTGTTTGTTTTGTTTGTGCCTGTGTTTCCGTTCTTTTTGGCGATAATGGCCTTTTTTCCTGCATTAAAAATTACTCTTTGGATTAAAAATAAGTCTAGCTTGACCACGCTTTTATATTTTGTTTTGCTGGTGCTTGCCGTTGTTTTTTATATGCTTATGGTTCAAGGCTTTGTAAGGAATGTTGCACATGGGGGATTGACCGGCACACTGCATGAAAATGCGGATACTATCAGAAGGGTTGCATCGTTTTTATACCCTGCAAGGTTTTTTGCAAGGCTTACTTATGGGACATTGGCAGTTGGTTTTATCAATTTTGGCATAATTGTGGGTGTGAGTATAGTGCTTTTATCGGGGGCTATTTTTATTGCTAACATAAAATACCGTGGGTTTTATATGCGGGAGCATGGGATGATAAGCGGCTTTAAGGCAAGGGGAGAGTATAAGGGCAACAATGCTACAAGGGCTAGTATTATCAAGGATTGCAGAAATATTTTCAGGTCAAGCAACTATACCTTTCAGTTTTTGCTGGTAGTCAGTATTATTCCGTTGTTGATATTTTTTAGTAACCGAGTTGCAAACTATGCAATGTATCAAACTCTTGACAGCGTGCGGATGGGTGGGCTGGCGCATGGCATAAGTTTTGAAATATCTGCTTTTATTACAATAGTGCTGGTTCCGCTTGCCGCATCATTTTCTGCAAGTAATATTTCAAGAGAAGGGTACAATATCCATCACACCAAATTGATTCCGCTTGCATACAGAAAGCAATTATTAATAAAGACTCTTATTGTTTTTATTCCTATATTTGCGGCGATTTTAATAGGCAGCTTACTTAGCATGATTAATCACAGAGTGCATGACGGCATGGACCCTTTGAGCGGTTTAGTGGGAGGAGAGGTTGCAATGTTGTTGTTTATAGCGGCGTTTTTGGCGGCAGGATATGTTTCATTAGGGACATATTTTGACATAAGAAAGCCTTTATGCAATCAAATCGGGGCGGGTGAATTGACAAAGCCGACGGGTCATGCCAACCTTATAATTATTTTAGGGACGATAATCGGTCTAGGCTTTGGAAGCTTGGGCATGATGAGTGCTTTTGGGGCAGAAATAGGCTTTGGGCTAAGCAATACGGCATTCAGATGGATTTTATTAGCCTTTTCATTTGTCTTTGGTGCAGCCTTTACAATAGCTTTGTTTGTGGATGGACCAAGAAGATATAATCAAATAGAGCAATAATTATGAAAAAAACAATTCTTTTATTTTTGTTTATATTACCCGTAATAATAGTCTTGCTTATACTTGCCATAGTCGGCTTTGTAGGCAGGACATTGTTGGTAATTCCTATAGAAAATGTTAGTATAGACCCAAGAATTTTTTCTTATAATCAAAATTTTCATATGCAAGGTGATACCAACAACCTTATTCTTTTTGCTAATGTAGGCGACAGTGTGCCGTTTATGGATTTTGTTATTGTAGAGCCTATGGATGCTACAACTGCACTAGGCTTTGATATTTCAAACCCCGATGCAATTTCTATAGATGAAAACGGCAGAATAGTAGTCTCACAAAATATGCGTACCTCTGACCCTGCGACCGGGATAGAGCTAACCTTGAGATACGGGGAACAAATATTTTTTAGCGTATTTATAGAAATTGCCATAGACAACACAAGATTTGACTATTTTGGCTTTGATTTTGGTTTATTTGGGCGGGGAGTTAGCCAAGAGAATTGGCATATTGATTATGCTTTAGGTATTGATTATACACAACAATTAGCTTGGTTTGAGTATAGAAATGACTATGATTATGTGGATGTTTGGCATATTCTAATTGGAAAAGATTATATCGATGAAGCTAAAAATTATACCCTACCCATCAAAACAATCGTAGAGAGAGGCTTTAATATTGCTCCCACAAATTTATTGAATTACGGAACAACATTAAGAAACGATTTTCTTGCTTCGTTGACCTTTGACAGCAGCAATGCACAAATTTTGGAGTTATATGTTAATCATGCAATAATACACAGTGTTGGAGAGGTTTATGTGACTGTTACTACAAGCTTTTTAGGTGTAAACTTATCAATAGTTGTGCCTATAGTTATTACTTAAATTAGGGAGACTGAATATGAAAAGCAAAAATTATAAAAAATATGCAATAATATCATTTATTTTTATATTGGCAATTTCCTTTGCCGCTACTTTTTTCACTGCCTGCAATAGAGAAGAGGGCTATGAATTTAATCTTTCCAGAAATGAAGTAAACAGAATTTTTGAAAGTCTTGACCAACGCTTTAGACTGCCGGACATTGTCACAGATGACCCTAATGTTGACCCTGAAAACGATATTTCATGGCGTGTGGGCACAAGCTCAATACTGGGCAATCCGGTCGCTTTTTTAGACTCTGAAAACGATGGATTTTATACTATCGGTCTTATTGACGCAATGCATGCAAATACAAGACGGGCAAGCACAACCTTTGTGGCAACTATCAGCGGTACGCACGGCACAACGACCTTGCATTATACAGTAAATGTAAGAGATGTTCTAACAGACTATCTAGGTTTTATTTCGTCCTCTATGCATGGTCATATAAACTATTCTACCAGAGGAATAGCGCGGCGCAGAGTCTTTGGCTTAAGAGACATAACTCTGCCTGAATGCGGCACGGCTGCTCCGGGTACATTTAATGACGGTGTGTGGCAAGACGGCACTTGGAGAGATGTTGATTTTTCTAAAACCTCGTCAGCTTCATTCAATCTTATGTGGAATTATAGGGGGACTCCTATGATTGATGTTTGGATAGAGCAATATATAGACGGCGAGTTTGAAAGACTTTTTCAAGATGATTATTCAATTAATGATATAGCAAGGGTAATTTATGATAGAGAGGTTGATGAAAGGCTTGTTGTTGTTAATTTTATGAATGAAGGCATTGTCAGAGTAGTGGCGCAAGCCAGGTCAGGCTTAAGACCGGGTTTTAATCCTAGGTATGAATTTATTTTTGATATAGTGGATGCAGTAAATGTCTATGATTTTGAGGACATAAAGCTAATAGAAAGACTTGCCCGTTATACCTATATAAGTGACGGAATTTTTGCTTATAGCAACGGTCAAAGAGTATACCAAAATCGCACAAACGGAACACAATTGACGGGTGCTGGACGCAACGGAAGATCTTTGGGCGATTATATCAATCCATATAACTATAATGGCTTATTAAGCAGCCATTTTTTGACTACCCTTACTCCGACTCCTGCTAGATATTTTTGGATTTGCGGTTGCGGTTCTTGTCACATAAGAGGTGTTGATGCAAGCAATTGCTCTGATAGAAGAAGTCTTGAAAGTGCACGAGTGAATTGGGACGGATATAGAGATGCGGGGGCGTTTTTTAATGAGTTTGCACATTGGGCACCATCGTTTAGATTTGAAGATATAGTAATAAGAACCACTCACAGAGATAGAAACGATGCGACAAATGCAAACGGCAGGATGGAGACATGGGCAGAAGGTACTTGGTTTTTTGGCAGTGTGTGGGGCAACGGCAATCAGCTTGATGCTACACCCTATACAAGAGGAGCTGAAGGGCGGTATAGAAACACGCACTCTATGCGAGGGCTTGCTGATGGCGGCAGCTTGGGTTTTGAGGGCAGAAGATTTTTTCCGGGATATGGATGGGGTGATATTTATGCCTTTTATATGCTTGCAAATCATTCTGTTATAGACAATTTGACTTTGACAGGAGAAAATATACCGCAAGGCAATACAGCGATTAGGCTTAATCAATATAATAAAATCGGAGTATTAGGCACAAGTATGCTAGGAGGACGCAATCGTGATTTTTCACTGGGAGCAGCCCACAACAACGGCATATTTACACCGGGGCTATACAATGCTGATATAACAATCCAAAATTCTATCATTGAAAAGGGACTAACTTTAGTGGGTGCCGGCTTTGCGCCCAATGGTCAATATCCCATAACTATAAGGTCTAGCGTAATGCGTTTTGCTGGCTTTACGGGTATTCTGGGTGCGTCTTTTGGCGGGGGGATTGGTGATGATGACCCTGAAAATGGTGAGGCAGTTAGGCGAGCAGCTCAATCTCTATCCTATAGAGACGGACAAAGAATTGTGCATCCGCAAGGTGGCAGTTTTGGCAACTTTATAATCGCAAGAAACAACATTTTTCATGATATTTCAGTTTCACCATTGCTTTCAATGCCTGCAAGAAGCGGCTCGCACATGAGTATAGAAGGCAATGAAAACCATTTCTTTACTTGGCTGCTTTCTAACGATATTCAATTTCCTGAAATGACAGACCCCTATCATGAGGGCTTTGCGAGAATAATGGGGGGGAGCATAAACGGCATGGTTCCGTCACTCATGAATAGAGTTTTCACCAACAACAACAACCAAGGGCCGCCGCCTGTGGGCAGAGGGCATTTGGCAAATATCAGGACAAGTGCGGCATGGCAGCAAACAAGGTATGCAAGATATGAGCAGCCAAACGGCGCTTTTAGAATCAATATCCCTGTTATTATAGTTACGGATGAGGGGCAGCACAAAAACAATTATGCTTCGTTCAGATATTCTATTTTGCAAGAGGCAGCAGACAGCGTTGTTGGTCTAGTTTCTGATCATGCGGGTGCAAACACTCCAAGAGGTCTAAATCAACGATTTGATTTGCATATGCTATATGCTCCTGACAATGCGCCGCTTCATATCAGACCTTTTTTAGAAAGGGTAGCCGACATGAATGCTGTTGCAATAAACAGTAGGATAGAAGCAATCACCCCCGCAGGATTGAGAACCCCTACTGTATTAAGCGGGATGAGGATAGAGCTAGAAAACGGCAGGCAATCAACCGGTGTAGTAACATTGCAATCGGCAGGCGAGGCATCACTGGCAAATCACAGGATTGAGTTTAACGGAAACAGAATTGACAGTGAGTTTGATCAAGCACATAATGCTTTGATTGTCAGGATAGAGGATTTAATTTATGCAGGTGTGGATAGGTTTGGTATTTATACTTTAAATCTATTAAGCACTCAAACAAGAAGAAGAGAGCCTGTGTCAAGGTTCAGCATAATTGTGCAAGGCACTAACGGCGGTGAAGCAGCAAATGTAATGCCGGGCAGCGTTGGTTTTTATGAGGCGAATAGGTTTATAGGCTTTGAGCTTAATTTATCTGTCGGAGATGCTGTAAACAGCGTTATATTGCTAGGGACAAGAGAGCATCCGCAAAACAGACCTATAGATTTTGTTTTTAATAACAGTGCTTTAAGATTTGAAGGCTCACAGCTGAGAAACGGCGAAAATGTTGTCATGGTGCAGACCAATTCGTTAATACTACTGCTTAGACAAAGCGTAATAAGATACACAATTGCTTTAGAGGTGTTGCCTATTGATCTTAGAAACAACCCGCCGCTTGTATTAAACCTAATCGGCAACATCAGTATGTCAAACATTGGTGTAAGAATAGGTCAAACTATATTATCGCCGACACAATTTAGCCGCACAGGCAATACAATCACCATTCAAAACTCTATTGTGCAAAGCATTTTGCGAGATGATTATCGTGAGGGTGCAAGTATACCTATCACCGTCAGCAACGATAGAGGGCTAAATCTGTCTACTAATCTAATAATTATAAGAGAGAGAGTTTTCTTTTCTTTTGCCCAAAATGCAATTACTACTCCGTTTAATCAAGCCACAGGCATGAATTCACCATTTATAAATATAGCTCCTGATCACGCACATTTTACACAAATTCACATAGAGCTTGTGGGACACATGGGTGATAATATTTTGGGCGTATCCTTTGTTGACACAAACAGTGCAAGCGAGGCTAGGGCTGGAATGATTAGGTTTGACCAAATGCAGGGATTTGATTTAATTGCATTGCCTAACGGAAACACAAGGCTTGTTGTGCCGGCCTCAGCTTTAAGAGATGCGGGTTTGGCTGCGGGACAAAGACACAGAATTTGGGTATTCTCCAGCATTCATGCGGCTAGAACGCCAATAGATTTCAATCAAATGCTTATGGTATTTAATGCAGAGCACGATACTGCACAGGACAGGGCAATAGAGTTTGTAAGCGATGAGTTTAGGGTGAATTTAGATGAAATCAGCGGGGGAGTGACAATAGGATTTGGTGGCGTTGCATATTTATATGATTTATTATTAGAGCAAACTCCGGAATACTTTGATTTGCCGGAGGAGATTTTAGAAACGCTTTTAGAGATGCTAGGGCCTATTATAGATTTATTTGAATCCTTTGGTTTGCCAATTCCGTCTATTTTGCAAAGCATCATTGGTTATGGCAGAATTTCAAATTTGCCTGTTATTCCGTCTGTAAATAATAAAGATTTTAGCCATTCAACCTTTGATGACGAGGGGGCTATATTTGCTATCCGAAACGAGCACGGGCAACTATTGTATGAGTTTACAAGATGTGATATTTTCACCGGCAGTGCGCCGGTGTCGTTTAATACTATAGACCTTGGATATAGAGTGCCTCCGCAAATGCTTGAGGTGGACTTGAGTGCAATGACAGATGATGACGGAAATGAGATACCATTTTTATCACTTTTAGGGGCTATTGTTTTGCCTTTGGAAATACCATCCTTAAACGGAATATATATAACCGGCTTTACTATTTGTGATGAATTTTTATTAGCTTTAGGCAGTGGTGTGTTTTCAATAGAAGTAAGAAACGATTTTAATGTGGCGCACACTACGCTGGTTATTGAGTAGGTTTATTTCAAAACCTAAATCGGCGGCAAATAAGTTAATAAAAAAATTCTCCTCTCATGAGGGGTGCCCAAAGGGGTGGTCATGAAAAAAACAAAGACGACATTTATAACAATATTTTTAGCAGTCATGTTATTTTTTGTTGCCTGCAATCCTGCTGTTCAAAATGACACAATGCTTCTGCCTCCCGCAAACATTCGTGTTGAGGGGACAATTGTTTCGTGGGATAATGTCCAAAATGCTGTATCCTATGTTATAAAAATAAATACGGTTCAGCATGCTGCTTCAAGCAATTCGTTTAATATCGCCCTCTTAAATCTAGCAAACGGCACGCACTCAATTAGGCTAATGGCAATTGCAAAGGATAGTTTTATAAGCTCTGTTTTCAGCGACCCAATTTATATAACCATTGCAAACAAAAATAATCAAAACAACAATAATCAAAACAATAACAACCAAAATAGTGACCCGCTGATAACTGATGGAGAGTGGCTAGACATAAAAACAGCCACGATATATTCACTAAGCCTGTTTAACCCTGCACCCAACAACAAAATCAATCTAAACATTGAAGCGGTGATGTCAGATGTCAATCAGCTTCTGGACATTTTAGAGCCCGCCCTGACTGTCCTAGTATCAAGCGATATAATTGAGCAAAGTACCGCAACAATGATTTTAGCTGCCTTTTATATGGGCATCATAAATATAAACGACTTTCTTCTAAACAGAAACATATCGCTTGAAAGATTCAACAATATCATGCGACTGTATAACCGAAGCTACACATATTTTTCTTTAGAGGACAATAAATTAGTCACATATAGGCAAATTGCAGACGAGGATGATATCTCCACAAAATTTATTAGAGAAATTACTGATATCATAGTTTCAGATGATGCAGACAATCCTGCGTTAGTTTTGTTGAATCATGCTATGGATAATAGTGATTATTTAGGATGCACTATAGAATTTTTGAACCTGATAAAATCCTCAATACTAGGCTTTGATTTAGAGCATTTTGATATTGTGGGAGAGTATTCCCTAGCAATAAGCGACCTAGAAGACGCAGATAGGCTGTTCTATCAATTGCTTGCTCTTTTATATTCACTAGGCATACACGATGTCGGTGGCGACTTTAATTATTTTTTAGACTCCATAAAAAATTTAAACATAGCTTTATTAAAAATCCGGCATGACAAAACTTTATTAAGGACAATAGAAATTTCAATAGCTGCTCAAATAATGCTGGACGATTTGCTAGAGCCGCTTTTTGACGGCACTGACGGTCTGGGTGACTTTTTGGAAATTCTATACAAGCTTAGTGATATTCTTGTGCCTATCTCTATAAGCATCACAATAGACCTAGATTATGGCAATGTATTTTTGACCTTGCCTGCGTATTAGATAAATCGTTTCTAACTAAAAGACTGATAAGATCTGAAAAATCTTTATTAGTCTTTTTTAATGAGTATATCTTTTTAGTTGCTCTTTATTAAATTTTGTTTTATAATAAATATGGAGGAAAATTTTTCATGAGTGAAATCATAAATGAAATTCTAAATGAAAATGAAGGTGATGAGCAAAACAAGCCTAGCGATTGCAATGCAGATAGAGGTGCGGCATTAAAGCAACAGGTATTCAATTGGTTTGTAATTATTTTTTCAGTAATAATGACGGCTGTTGCTATTATTACTTTTTTCATCACGCTGTCAAATGGTTATACAGATACCGCTGCTGGCATTGTCAGTACTTATGTTTTGTGTATGCTTCTTGCTGCACCTACAATCAAGGTATTTTTAGATAAATGCACCGGGGTGCTTTTAATATGGTTTAATATTGTTACTATTATTTTAATTTTCGCCGCCATTTTAGTCACAGTAATAGTGATATTTTTCAACTTTGCCGGGTTTATCGGATGATAGCCTTATTTTATGTTCTGGTAAGAATATACGATTTGGTATGAAGTTAATTATTTAAAAAGCTTTATAGTGCTTTTATTTAAGAAGGAGATAAATTTTTATGTCAACACAAAAAAGAAATCGCAACAAAAAATCGGGCGGGTGTTTTTTTATGCGCATTGGTGCTTTTGCTCTGGTTTTGATACTTGCAGGTATAGGTTTTATTTTTGCGAATCAAATTGAATCGTTTGCAAATGAAAGCATTTTTGGTTATGAGGCAGCCACAGAAGAGGTGCCACCCATAATAGATGGTGATCCTGAGTTTGAGGGTGGCTTGCGTTTGCATTTTATTGATGTGGGGCAAGGGGATGCGGCAGTAATAGAATTGCCTTGCGGGGCTGTGATAATGATTGATTCCGGCGGCGGCAATGAAAGGGGGCGAGGGCAATCCCAATACCGTGTTTATCATATTGTATACAGTTTTTTAAGACGCTATATTTTTCCCGGTTCTGCACCCATGCAAATTGATCTATTCATTGCTACGCATTCTCATGCTGACCACATAGGGACATTTGACCGACTCATGCCGCATATGCAAATAGGGCATATTGTCAGACCTATCACTTTTACTCAACCAGAGTATGATGCTAATATTCATCAAACTGTATTTGGACTTGATGAGCCTGTTTTAATACATAATACGGCAACATTTAGGGATGTAGTTCATCAAATGGCTTTGCAGCAAGCTAATCACGACACAAAAATTACTCTTCCATATCGCGGAAAAATTATTAACTTTGATAATACTGTAATAAGATTCTATTCTCCTTCGCAAGCTAGATATACTTCTCAAATAAATCAAACAAGCACTATTTTTTCGGTCTATTTTCAAGGCAGAAGAATGATGTTTACCGGTGATGCTTATACACAAAATGAGGATAGGTTGCTTGCAGTAGGTGAGAATGGCAGAACAGTGTTTGGTACATTACCGGGCGATGTTTATAGAGTTGACATTTTTGATGTAGGGCATCATGGAAGCATTACTAGCAACGCTTTGGCATTTTTACAAAAAATTCAGCCAAGATATGCGATTATCCAAGTGGGAGTGTGTGTTAATACGCACCCTGATCATGTGCCGCACGGAAACGCTAATACTTATAGACATCCTCATCAGCCGATATTGGATAGACTTGATTATGTAGAGGCGACTGTATTAAAGACTAGGGATGAGGGAAATATTTTGATACAGATTAGCTATTGCGGGACTTATATGGAGGTAGGCGGGATGTTGAGTGTAACCGGCGGAGTTGAGGGAACAGACGGGAGCGGTTGGTTTGGTGATTTTTGGGTTCCGTATTGGCTCTTGGCATTGGTTGTGGTTGTAGTCGTTGGTGCGCTGCTGCTTGCCAGCTGTGCAATTAGGAAGAAGTCAGAGGGAAATAATAGAAAAGGGAATAAGAATAAGGGGAGAAGATAGGGAGTTTTTTCATGGATAAAACATATAAACCACAGGATTTTGAAACAACGATTTATTCCAATTGGATGCAAAAAGGATATTTTAAGGCTAGTGTTAATAAAGGCAAGCAGCCGTTTGTTATTTTTATGCCGCCGCCCAATATTACGGGACAGCTGCATATAGGTCATGCGTTGGATTTGACAATTCAGGATGCTATTATTAGGTATAAGCGGATGCGTGGGTTTGAAGCCCTTTATATGCCGGGAACAGATCATGCGTCAATAGCTACTGAAATGAAAATCGTTGAGGCGCTTAAAAATGAGGGAATTACCAAGCAAAAATTGGGGCGGCAAGGTTTTTTAAAGCGTGCTTATGAGTGGAAGGATATATACGGAACCAGAATTGTAGAGCAGCAAAAAAAATTGGGGCTGTCTTGTGATTGGGACAGGTCTGCTTTTACGATGGATGAAGATAGAAGTAAAGCGGTCAAAGAGGTTTTTATAAGCCTTTATAAAGAGGGATTGATATATAGAGGTGAGCGCATTATTAATTGGTGCCCTAAGTGCAAAACGGCGATATCAGACGCAGAGGTTGAGATGGTTGATAGAGCATCATATTTGTATCACATTAAATATGGAGAGTTGATTGTTGCCACTACCCGCCCAGAAACTATGTTAGGTGATGTGGCTGTTGCTGTCAATCCAAAGGACAAGCGATACAAAAAACTAATTGGGAAAAGGCTAAGCTTACCACTTGCAAACAGACAAATACCAATCATTGCAGATGATTATGTAAAGCAAGAATTTGGGACGGGGGCAGTGAAAATTACTCCTGCGCACGACCCTAATGATTTTGAAATAGGGCAAAGGCATAAGCTAGACAGTATTAAGGTAATTAGTGATGATGGTGTTATGAATGAAAATGCGGGCGTATTTAAGGGAATGGATAGGTTTGCTGCCAGAAAAATGGTGGTAGAGGAATTAAAGAAGCTGGGGCTGCTTGTTAGAATTGAAGATTATAATAATTCAACTCCGCATTGCTATCGGTGCAACGATATTATAGAGCCTGCTGTTAAAAAGCAGTGGTTTTTGAAGATGGAGGATTTAGCAAAGCCTGCTATTGAGGTTGTTAAGACTGGCAAAATTAAGTTTGTACCAAAGCGCTTTGAAAAACAATATTTTCACTGGATGGAAAACACTAGGGATTGGTGTATTTCAAGGCAGCTGTGGTGGGGGCATAGGATTCCTGTTTGGTATTGTGATGGGTGTGGAAAGGAAGTGCTGGATGAAACGGCTCATTCGGGGGCACAAAGTTCTTCTCAATATAATCGTAGAACCGGTACTTTTAGAAACTGCGAAAAATGCGGAGGAGCGCTAAAGCAAGACGAGGATGTGCTGGACACATGGTTTTCATCTGCCCTTTGGCCGTTTGCAACACTAGACTGGCCTGATGAAACGAGTGACTTAAAATATTTCTTTCCCGGCGATGTCTTGGTTACTGGCTATGATATCATAGGTTTTTGGGTTTCACGCATGATTTTTCAAAGCCTAAAGTTTATGAAAGAGCCGCCGTTTAATACTGTGCTGATTCATGGAATGGTGCGCGACGATCAAGGCAAAAAGATGTCAAAGTCTAGCAGCAACGGCGTTGACCCGCTAGAGGCTGTTGCTGAAATGGGTGCAGATGCCTTGCGCTATTCGCTGGTGGCAGGCGTAGCCATGGGCGGTGACACAAAGTATTCTAAAGAGAAGCTAGAAACCAAACGCAATTTCATGAACAAATTATGGAATGCGTCAAGGTTTGTTATTTCTAATGCAGACGGTATAAAAATTGAAGATATAGTCGGCAAAAATTTGAGTATCGCAGACAAATGGATATTGACACGATTAAATGTGGCTATCACAGAGGTTACTAAGCTTATGGATAAGCTTGAGATAGGATTGGCTGCTAATGTTTTGTATGAATTTGTGTGGAATGAGTTTTGTGATTGGTATATTGAGGCGGCAAAAGTGAGTTTGTATGGAGGCGACGAAACGGGTAAAAGCAGTGCTGTCGGTGTGTTGGTTTATACCCTAGATAAAATTTTGAAGCTGATTGCGCCCATTGCTCCGTTTATTACTGCAAAAATTTATGAGAGCCTGCCAATGAGAAACAAGGCTGAAGATATTATGCTTAGTGATTATCCGAAAATTTTTAAAGGCATGGCTAAAACGGCAGGAGAAGATTTTGAGAAAGTAATAGAGCTGATTAGGGGCATTAGGAATTTGCGGCAGCAGCTTGATGTTGCTCAAAACAAAAAGACAAAAATTTTAGTTATGGCAAGTGTGGGACAGGAGGTGCTCATAAAAGAAGCAATCCCATATATTGAAAAATTAGGAATGGGGAGCGCAGTAGATATTGTTGAGAAAAAGCCCGAAGGGAACTATGCAGTGTTTGTTGGTGAGCAAGGCACAGTGTTTATTGCGATGGGTGACTTGGTTGATATAGCGGCTGAAAGAGTGCGGCTTGAGAAAGAGCTTATAAATTTGTCAAATGAGATTAAAAGGGCAGAAGGAATGCTTAAAAATGAGAGGTTTGTAAATAGCGCTCCATTAAATGTGGTTGAGGCGGAGAGGGAAAAATTGAAAAAATTTATAGAGCAAAAAGTCAAGATTGAAGAAAGTATAAGAAACTTATCATGATAAAAAAAACTGTGCAAAATTCAATATTCATATCTGATCCGCATGGCGAGCATGAGGAGTTTTTTAGGTTGATGAATTTGGCAAAGGATAAATTGGGCGGCAAGGCAGATAATATTTTCATATTGGGTGACATTTTTGACAGAGGTCCCAGACCTGATTTAATAATGGATTATCTTATGAATGAAAAAGCAAGCATTCATTTTTTGTGGGGCAATCACGATATTTTATGGATGAGTGCGTTTGGCGGCTGCAGGGCAAGCATAGCATGTGCTTTAAGGATTGCTATAGTTTATAATAATTTTGATTTATTGAGAAGCTATAAAATAAATTTAGACAACCTAAAAAATTATGCGATAAAGCATTATAAATATAATGAAAGATTTAAGATAAAGGTTTTTGAGGAAAATGAGATTGCTTGGGACAAAGAAATAGCTGCGAAAATGCACGAAGCAATTGCCATGATACAATTTAAACTGGAAAAGGGTTTGTTGCCAAAGGATAGATTGTATTTGGATGACTATCAGCTAAATATAGACGAAGAAAATATAATTGACGGGCTTAAAAGAGATTTTGAAAATAGTGAGATTTTGAAAAATCATATAGAATTTTTGACAAATAACGGAAGCATTTTCAAGGTATACAACAATAAATTGTTGTTTCATGCTTGCATTTTGCCGCATCAAAAAAAGGAATTAGAAATACTGCAAAACAATATAAAAATGAAAAAAACTGCAATAAACTTTTATTTACTGTGGTGCGGAAAAAATTCGCCGTTTTTTGGCAAGCAAAAAATGACTACTTATGAAAGATATTTTTTTGATGATAAGGCTACTTATAAGGAACCACTAGAGGACTTTTATAAATTTTGTGATGATAAAAAATTTATTGATAGGCTGCTTTTTCAATTTGGGATAACTGACGGAATAGTTATCAACGGACATATTCCTGTCAAGATTAAAGACGGCGAAAGCCCCATAAAATGCGAGGGGCTAAGGATTGTACTTGATGGCGGAATGGCAAAATCATACCAGAAGGTTTCCGGTATCAAGGGAATGGTGATGATAGAAAATGAAGGAGGATGCACAATTTTGCATTAGACTTGCCAGACAAACAAAGCTATATGCTAACCTGTTGCTTTTATATATTGAATAAATCTAACAAGCTTCAGATTATCCTTCTTTAGCTAATCTTTCAGATTCTGCCGCTTCCTCCGCAGCCAATTTAGCAGCTAATTTTGCCGCTTCAGCCGCATCAATCGCGTCCTGTCGTCTCTTTTTAAAATCCTCTAAAGCCTTTGCCAATTGATCAGGGCAAGATGTGGCGCCTTTGCAAGGAATCCCTTTTAATTGCGCAATAATCTCATCAATATGGCGACCCAAAACAAGCCGTGCAATGCCTTGCGTGTTTCCGCTGCACCCGTTTATAAATTTACAGGTGGTTAATTCATCTTTTTCATTGATTGCATAAATTATTTGGCGGCAGCATGTCCCGCCTGTCGTGCGATATGATTCTATGTTCATTTGTTCTCCTAAATTTTGAATTGTTGTGTTTAGTTATAATTCTCTTTATTAATATGATGTATACTTGTAATTGTAATCTTTTAGTGCATTGCTTGATGATAGTCCTCTAGCTTCAACGATAAGCTTAGTTGTTTTGCCGATATTAGCTAAGTGTTGAAATGCCTCATTTTGTGCAAGGTATAGAAGTCCTTTTGCCATAGCTTTTCTCTTGTTAGTGATTTTAGAATTATTCAACAAGCTGTTCATATACTGATGAATATACACTGGGTGCAGAGTTAAGCCATTTTTCCGCGACTTTTTTTGCTGTGTCCTTGTTGGGGACAACGAATCTTAAATCCATTGTGATACGAGTAGGGTTTGTCGGGTCTATTATTTTTAAGATAACCGTATATGACCTGTCCGGGTTTAGTTGATAAGAAGTAGAGTATTCTTGCTTTCTTCTGATAGACAGTCTGTTTTCTTTTATGAAATTAGCAATGCCTGTTCTCATCGTGGACGGCAGGCGAGTATAAAACTCAGAGATACAATCACGACCCTTTGGTGTAATGCTATAGTATGAAATTTTTTCATGAATAACCCTAAATAAAAACCCGCCCTCTTCTAGGTTGTGCAAGGTAGAGATGCAGTCAACATACTCAATCCAAGCATTTTCATAATAGCAAACCTTTAGGATGCTGCTTTCGGTCATAGCTACATCCATCTTATCCATAAAATAAAGGATTATTAATTTGTTAACTATTGGAATATCCATAAATGGAAACAAACTTTTAATTTAATGATAAATGATAAAATATGAATCATTCATCATTAAAATTACCCCTTTCCTCCGCAGCCCAACACATGTAAAATCTTGTGCCTCACAACCTCTGTTATAATTTCTCTGCCTTTAATCAAATATTGTCTTGGGTCAAAGTGTGATGGGTTTTGATAAATGCTTTGTCTTATTGCGGCGGTGAAGGCCAGTCTTAAATCACTATCAATATTAATTTTGCACACAGCCATGCGTGCCGCTTGCCTAAGCATTTCTTCAGGAACACCTTTAGCTCCTGTGATTGCTCCGCCATTTTCTGTTATTATGTCTACATATTTAGGCAGGACAGAGCTTGCACCGTGCAGCACGATAGGGAAGTTGGGCAATCTGCGCCCAATATCCTCTAGAATATCAAATCTGAGCTTTGGCTCACCCTTAAACTTAAAGGCTCCGTGAGATGTGCCAATGGCTATTGCTAAGCTATCCACCCCTGTCTTAGACACAAACTCCTCAACCTGCGACGGGTCGGTGAAAGAGCTGTCTGCTGCTGATACATTTATTTCGTCCTCAATACCCGCAAGCCGCCCTATTCAGCCTCAACAGTTACGCCCTTATCCTTTGCATATTTGACCACTTCCTTAGTAATCATAATGTTTTCATTGAAAGAGTGGTGCGATGCGTCAATCATTACTGAAGTAAAGCCGCTTTTGATGGCCGACACGCAGTCCTCATATGATGTGCCGTGGTCAAGATGCAGGCAAATATCAAGACCGCTTTCTTCTATAGCAGCCTCAACAAGCTTTCTTAGATAAATTGGCCCGGCATATTTTTTTGCCCCGTTTGAAACCTGCAAAATAAGAGGAGCCCTTTCCTCTTTGCAAGCGGTTACGATGCCTTGAATAAGCTCCATGTTGTTGACATTAAAAGCCCCAACAGCATAGCCGCCTGCATATGCTTTTTGCAGCATTTCCTTTGATGATACAAGTGCCATATAGTTTCTTCTCCTAAAAATTTATGACAATAATACATAATATAGCATAAAAAATACATAGTGTCAACTAAAAAGAGTTGCTTTATTTTTATTAGTGTAGTAGAATATAAAGAATTGAACTTTAGGTTGCAGAGTTTATAAGATGTTCAACAAAGATTTTGAAAAAAGTGGCTGAATGTATTTGCTAAGACCATAAGCAAAAAACAAGTGAAGCATCTAGAGGGTGACAAGGCAAGAAATACTTTTAACAAGGTAGAATAGTGGCAAGGATTAATAAATTGCACAAAAAAACCAAACAAGGAGAAAATATAAAACAATGAAAGATTCAAGAATTACACAGCTGGCAAAGGGACTGGTAAACTATTCAGTTCAAGCCAAAAAGGGTGAAAAGGTGCTGATAGAAGCATCAGAGATTGACAGCTTTTTAATAACAGAGCTTGTCAAAGAAATTTATGCTGTGGAGGCATATCCGTTTGTGTCCATTTATGACCGCAAAATTGACAGAGCTTTGATCCAAGGCACCACTAAAGAGCATCAAGAATTATGGATTAAGTATGAGAAAGAACGCATGGCAGACATGGATTGCTATATCGGCATAAGAGGCGGCAAAAACTCTTTTGAGACAAGCGATGTGGATTCTGAAAAAATGAAGCTGCACGGAATGCTGTATGGTGAGGAGATTCATGGCAAGCTGCGTATCAAAGGCACCAGGTGGGTGGTATTAAGATACCCTAACGAGAGTATGGCACAGCTGGCAAGCATGTCAACAGAGGCTTTTGAGGATTATTATTTCAATGTTTGTAATCTTGACTATAGCAAAATGGATAAAGCTATGGATGCACTTGTTAAGCTTATGGACAAAACGGACAGGGTGCGAATAACCGGCAAAGACACTGACCTTAGATTTTCAATCAAAAATATCCCCACTATCAAATGTAGCGGCAGAATAAATATTCCCGACGGAGAGGTTTTCACAGCTCCTGTTAAGGACAGTGTAGAAGGGTATATCACATACAATTGCCCGTCAATAATGCAGGGCTTAAAATTTGAAAATGTAAAGCTATGGTTTGAAAAGGGCAAGATTGTTAAGTTTGACGGAAACCATTATGACAGGCTTGAAAAAATCTTTAATACGGACGAGGGTGCAAGATATATAGGGGAGTTTGCTATCGGGGTTAATCCTTTTATCACTGACCCGATTGGCGACATTTTGTTTGATGAAAAAATTAGGGGAAGCATTCATTTTACTCCCGGTGCAAGCTATGACGAGGCATCAAACGGCAACAAAAGTGCAGTGCATTGGGACTTGATATTGCTTATGACAGAGGACTGCGGCGGCGGTGAGATTTGGTTTGATGATGTGTTGATTAGGAAGAATGGTGTGTTTGTAACTAAAGAGTTGAAATGTCTTAATCCCGAAAGTCTTAAATAAGAAAGTCTTGAATAAGCAGGTGAATAAAAAACAAAATTTTTGAGCATATCTTAATTAAAAAAACAAGGAGTAATTTTTATGAAAAGAATTGCAATAAACGGCTTTGGCCGCATCGGGCGGCTGGCTTTTAGAGGGTTGTTTGGTCAAAAGGATATTGAGATAGTTGCGATAAACAACTCGGCAGTAGACCCTAAAATGCTGGTGCATCTATTAAAATATGACTCGCTTCAAGGCAGGTTTTCTTATGCTGATAAAACCGCAGTTGATGGCGAGACTCTTATTATAGACGGCAAAAAAATCAAAATTCTAGCCGAGAGGGATGCAAGCAAGCTGCCTTGGAGGCAATTGAAAATTGATTTGGTGCTAGAGTGCACAGGGGCGTTTACTTCATACGACAAGTGCAAAGCACACATTGATGCGGGTGCTAAAAGGGTGATTTTATCCGCACCTGCAAAGGATGCTATGCCTACTGTTGTATATGGAGTAAATCACACCATATTAAAGCCCGACGACAATATTGTATCGGCGGCGTCTTGCACAACAAATTGTCTTGCGCCTATGGCAAAGGCTTTGGATGATATGGCAGGCATAACAAGCGGTTTTATGACCACTATTCATGCTTATACGGGTGACCAAAACATTTTAGACGCCCCCCATAAGGGCGGGGATTTGCGCCGCGCAAGAGCAGGGGCGATGAATATAGTGCCAAACAGCACAGGAGCAGCAAAGGCAATAGGGCTTGTTGTACCGTCTCTGGCGGGCAAATTGGACGGTGCGGCACAAAGGATTCCGGTTGCAACAGGCTCTTTGACTGAATTAAATGCAGTAGTCAAAAAAGCTGTCACTGCAGACGAAATCAACCAATATATGAAATCAAAAGCAAATGACAGCTTTGAGTATTCTGACGAGCATCTGGTATCTAGCGATGTGATAGGCACAACAGCAGGCAGCATTTTTGACGCTACACAAACTAGGGTATTGCCCCTAGATTGTTGCAAAGGTTCTTTAGTGAAAATTGCTGCTTGGTACGACAATGAGATGGGCTATGTCTGTCAAATGCTTAGAGTGATGAAGTATGTGCTTGCCATGTAATATTGCTTGTCAAGCAATGTTGTGTGCATTATTATGGGCGGGATTATGAAAGTACTAGGCTTACTTATTTTTTAAAAAAGAAAGGGAGTTTTTTATGAATTGTTATAATTGTGGGAATATTGGTTCACCTGATGCAAGGTTTTGTCAGGTCTGCGGCTCTTATCTAGGGCAGGCGGCAGGGCAAACACAGGCTGGAATACAAAATGATGGCGGCGCAAGGGAATCGCAAAGCTGTGATGCGTGCAATGGAAGCGGATTGGATGCGTTTATGCAATCTTGTCAAAATTGCGGCGGTACAGGCAGAGCTTTTATGCAACCAGCAAATACCAGTCAGCCGCAACCAAATCCTTGGGGAAACTATGGTACATATGGCAACCAGCCAAATCAATTTGGGCAATACAATCAGTTTGGTCAGACGGCTTTTCAAGCTAATCAATTCAATCAGTCACCACCACCAAACCCTGCTGCTGCCAAGCCATATGTTATCACAGGCATAATTTTAGGAGTAATAGGCATTATCTTATGCATCCTAAACTTTTGGATTCCCGTTGTACATTTAGTAGGACTTGGTTTAGGAATAACTGCCACTGTTTTAGGCACCATAGCCAGAAGAATGGGAGCAAAATCGGGGACAGCTGCGTTGGCTTTAGGAATTGTAGGCATAGTGCTTGGGGCATTGTTTTTAACATTAGGCTGTGTCATTGTGTGTACAGCGATGTTGTAGTGCTGGTATAAGGTCTAGAAGTTGGCATTTTGAGTTGTTTAGATTGGTAGCTATAGTTTTCGGCACAAATCTTAATTGTCATTTTTTAATAAAAACAGGAGACAAAAAAATATGAATTGTAGCAAGTGTGGTTTTCAAAACCCAAACGAAGCAAGATTTTGTGAAGGTTGCGGTGCGAATACAGGTACCGACAGCAACTTCTCTGCCTCTTCAAACCAGAGCTTTAATCAGCCTTTCTCTGCCACGCAAAACACTCAAAAAAGAGTAATCGCCTACAAGCAGGGACTCAATCCTGCACTAGGCATACTTATGATATTAGGCGGCGTTATCATTATTATCGGGCTGGTGCTCATGTTTATCTTTTTGATTGGCGGTGCTATCGGCGGTGCTATTGCAGGGGGTGTTGGATTTTTAGCGATAGGAATGATTGGCTATCCCATAAAGGTTGCCCGTTTGCCCAATGAAATGATATCCATTGATGACAAAAACCTGTATGGGCATGACGGACTGCCGCTTGCCTTTTCGCATATTCAAAGTATAGAGCTTAAAAGCAATACTATTTTAGTTTTTAATACCGCCAGCAATAAGCCTGCTGCGATTAAATACATCAAAGATAAAGAGCAAGTAGTGCAAACCATAATGTCAGAGCTACAAGCATACAGAGCAAGAAATCAAGGCAATCAGTTTAGCAACGGAAATCAAGTCTTTTAATAAAAGATATTGTTAGGCAAATAAATTGGCTTGGTTCTTTGTAGAAATTTATTAAAACAAGTTAGTCAACACGGGGTGGGTGTCATTAAGCACCGCTTTTATCATCATTTTTGCGGTTGCAACAGCCACAGGGGCGTCGTCCTTGTGGTTTATTTTTATCATTGTGTCAAGTGTCACCAGTCTTTCATCAATGCCTCTTAATAGCGTTGTATTTCCAAACGAAAACATCAAATTTCTACTTTTGTTCCACCTGTTCATAACCTTTTCCATCAGCTCCAAGGTTTCAGGGTTATCAAGGTTTTCACGATTTTGGTCAATGCTGTCGCTTACCTTAACCAGTCCCTCATGAATATCAGAATAAAGCCTTGTTGAGTATACGGTCTCAAAGACAGCAGCGCCAAGCAATGTGGCAAATATTATGATGACAACTATAATTCTTTTCAATTTACCACTCTGCTCCTACTTTCAGTTTGCCTGTAAAATACCGCCCCCGTTTAGGGCTTACATACGCCAACCCGTCTTGCCTTACATCCATATACAGCACTTCCTTCAAGCTCCTAATCTTATTCTTTTTCAACAGCTTCTCTGCTTGCTCTTGCTTCACATCCGCCTCTCTTAATCCCTCAATGTTCCACTTTCCGTCCACCAGCAAGGTCAGCGGCAGCAGCGCCGGCACAGGCTCAGTCGGGTCGCACTCTTTTTCTATCACGCACAATTTTCCGTTAGTTTCAAAAATTGCATACTCAATTGTATTGATATCACTATATCCGCTGCTTCTAAATGCTTCTATTAAATCATGCATATTTATGTTCATGCGCTGCAAATTCCTATAGTTTATGCCATCCTTATCAATGGCAATAATGGGGCTTCCGTTGACAATGCGCCTCAATCTCAAGCTTTTTCTAGAGAAAAATGAAATCATTATATGCAAAAAGGTAAGCACGATGATAGGCACAATGCCGCCATAAAAGGGGACAGAGGGGTCAGAAAGCGGAATGCATGCTACATCGGCAATGATGAGCATAATAACCAATTCAAACGGCTGCATTTCAGACAGCTGCCGCTTGCCCATAAGCCGCACACAAAACAGCACGAGCAGAAACACCAATATAGCTTTTATCAAAACTACCAACATATGTAGGCTTAGTATTTACCATAATTTGTATAAATATGTGTGGTTTAGTCAGTAGTTTTTAGTTGACAAACAAATGGGGAGCGACTGTCAGTGTTTAATGCGCGAGCTTCGGATGTATATCTAATATGACGCTTTTGTTGATAACCATTGAAATAATATTTAATAAAAATGCAAAAATATCTATTTTACCCCCTATAAATACTTGACATAGACGACGACGACGACGACTTATACTTTATTTATCCATAATATATAAAATTTTTTGTGGATAACTAAATTAGGATGGTAAAAAATAAATGTCAACAACAGAAACAAGAAAGTGGCGATATGTCGCCGAAAGTGGAAACACTCTAAAAGAAGAGGATTTTCCAAAGTCAACGGTAAATCTGTTTAGGTCTAAATTTTTAAGCTCTAAATCCACATATGTTTTTTGTTGGATTATGCTTGGGTTTATGATAGCAAGTATTGTAGTTTTATTTATTATTTTTCCGCGAATTTTACAGCAGTTTCCTTATGAAGAGCTAGAGCTTGGACCTGAGATGTTTTTAGTTTTAATATTATCCTTTTATTTTACTTCAAATATGGTTATTGCATTGCCGATTATATTTTGCAGGATAAAAGATATTGTCAGGTCATTAAAAGCGTCGGGTGCGAGTGTTGCATTATGTGTTATAGGTATATATGTATCGTTTATGTGGATGGGTATGTTTGCTATGTTTTTTCCATATTTTTTAGTTGTACTGTATGCAAAGAAAAGAAGACTATATTCAGATGAAAGGGTAGCTGATACAGCAAAAAAACTTAATAAAGGCAACACAATAAGGGGAAAACTGCTTGTGGTGTTAGGTTTAGTTTCACTTATTTTTGCCATTTTGATGATAGGTGCTGCGATGAGAGGTGCAGATAATTGGGCAAAACAAACTACGACAGGTGAGGGTCGTTGGGTGCGTGTTGACGGATACGGAAACGAAATTTGGTAAGGCATTAACTTTAGGAAAAAATAAAGACAAAAAAACACCACGATTAGTATCATCTACTAATCGTGGCTTTTTTCACAAGGAGTCGTAATGCATTATGCAGAGTGTTTTATGACTTTGCTGCATTACAACTGCTTGATGGTTTTAGTATGGGCGAGTATGTGGTTTTGTATGTGCAGCAGTAGGCTGGTAAGTTTTGGGAAAATTAGCAAGCTATAATTTGGATATCAGATTTTAATTTGGGTAAATCTTTTATCAGGGCATCCCACATTATATAAAAGTCTATATTGTCATAATTATGGATGGTGTGATTTCGCATTCCACGAATATTTGCCCAAGGAATATGTGCGTGTTTTTGCTTTTCTTCATCGCTTAGCTTTATAGTTTGCTCGGCAATTTGACACAAAGCAAAGGAGCAAGCAAAAACCTTTTCATCGTTAGCTATAAATTTTTCAAAATCCAGTCCGTCAATAATAACCTCTATTTTCTCAATATAGTCTATAATCTTGCTGTAAATTTTATTAGGGTCTCTCATAAAGTTTTATTCCCTCGTTTTGAATTATGCTTAAAAGAGGTGCTCCTGCTTTGATTTGGTTAATTTCAATGAGATGGATGTCTTTTTCTATAGCGTCCTCAATTTGAGCTACTACTCCATAAAAGTCAAAACCAGTCAACTGTTTTTTTGAATCAATCACTATATCCACATCACTTTTCTCATCTGCCTCTGTCCTTGCATACGAACCAATTAAGATTGCATTATAGATAGGGGCATCATTAAAAACGGGCGTTAATTTTTCTTTTAACTCCTCAATTGTGTAGATTTTTTTTGTATTTATTGTATCGTTCATGATTATTTTCTATTGCTTGCCTGAAGGTCTGGGGTTTGGTCTGACTCCCGGTGCGATAACCTCAGTTAAGCTGGTTAATAAGCCTGCTACATCTGCGATATTAGACGGCACAACAATTTTTGTAGATTGACCGTTTGCTAATACCTTTAATGCCTCAAAGCCTTGCAGTGTAACATATGCAGGGTCGGGCTTTGCCGCTATGATTCTCTCAATTGCTTCTGCTTGACCTTCAGCTTCAGTGATTAGAGCAACCTTTCTAGCCTCAGCTCTTAAGACAGCTGCCTGCTTTTCACCCTCTGCCACTAAAATCGCAGACTGCCTTACACCCTCTGCATTCAGAATAGCCTCTCGTTTGCCGCGCTCTGCTCTCATTTGCTTTTCCATGCTGTCTTGGATATCTCTTGGCAAGATGATGTTTTTAATCTCAACCCTTGTTACCTTAATTCCCCATGCATCAGTCGCTTTATCAATAATAATTTGCAGCTTAGAGTTTACATAATCCCTTGAAGTCAAGGTTTCATCAAGCTCAAATTCACCGATGATGTTTCTTAGTGTAGATGCCGAGATGTTTTCTAGTGCCAAAAGCGGATTTTCAGCGCCGTATGCAAACAGCTTAGGGTCGCAAACCTGCCAATATACAATGGTGTCAATTTGCATGGTCACATTGTCTTTGGTAATAACGGGCTTAGGCGGAAAATCTGCCACCCGTTCTTTCATGCTGATGGTCTGTCTGGCTCTTTTTGCTATGGGAAACAAATAGCGGATTCCGGGCATAAGAGTACGGTTGTAAGTACCCCACCGTTCTTCAATAATGACAGTGGCGTGTCGCACGATGCGGATTCCTCTGATGAAAATGATAACGATGATTAAGACGACAATGCCTCCTGCGCTTGCGATGCCGATAATGGCACCGGTTGATAAACCTATTAAGTGGTTTAAGTTCATTTTTCATATCTCCTTATCTTACTTTTTTTAAAAAAGCAAGCAAAAACCTATATTGTTTATTTTTCCACCAAAATACTCTGCTCTTCAAAAACAGTTTCTTCAAGGACTCCGTCGGCTACTTCCTCTACAACAAACTTTGAACCTGTTATATCTATTATTCTAACCAATTTTCCGCTTTCTATCGGTTTGTTTGAGGTTACGCGCCAAAGTACATCAGCAATTTGTATTGTTCCGTACTCGTGCTTAGTAATAGGGGACACAAGATAAGCCTGATGCCCTATCCGCTTGTCAATGTTGACAGGTGTCTGTTTGACCTGCATCCACCTTTTAACAATAGGTCGAGTAGCAATCAAAAGCACAGCAGAAACAACAATGGACACGCCTAGCTGCAAATACCACCACTCATAAATAGGCGATATAAGCGATAGAACAAACCCTACCAAAAAACCGCCTGCAAACCAAATGGTTACAAGCTCATGTGAAACATATTCCACAATCAGCAGCACCGCAATAAGCGCCCCCCAAATAACAGGCATCAACCAAATCGGCATAATAAGCACCTCCCAAGACAAATTTTTCAACCAAGAGTATACAATAACTTTTTGTGATTGTAAAGTGATTTATATATGTTTTTTTGTAGTTTTTTTATAGATTGGAATTTTAGGACAAAGCAGGGGAGATGAGGGAGGGGATGAAATATAAAGCATGAGGATAGCTAAAAGCCCATTATGAGTGCTATGTTGTGTATTAAGGCAATATGAGCTTTAGCCATCTTCCATACTAAAAAGGCAGGAAACGAAACCAATCGTTTCCTGCCTGATTTATGCGTCATGCATTTGCGTTGTCTTAATACATTCCGTCCATGCCGCCCATTCCGCCGCCCATTGGCATAGCAGGGGCATCCTTAGAAGGCAAATCCGCAACAACGCTTTCTGTAGTCAATAGAGTTGCTGCCACGCTTGCTGCATTTTGCAAGGCGCTTCTTGCCACTTTAGTCGGGTCAATGATTCCTTTTTGAACAATATCACAATAAACATCGTTCAAAGCATCATAGCCATAATTTTTCTTGCCTTTGCCTTTTTCCAAAATGTTGTTAAGCACAACATTTCCGTCCACACCTGCATTGACGGCAATTTGTTTTAATGGCGCTTCTAAAGCCTTCAAGACAATATTTGCCCCGGTTTTTATATCTCCGTCCAATGACTTAGCCAACTCTTTTACTTTATCAGTAGCCATCAAAAGTGCTGTTCCGCCTCCGGGGACAATGCCTTCTTCAATAGCCGCCCTAGTCGCCGCCAAAGCATCCTCAATCCTTAGTTTTTTCTCTTTCATTTCAACCTCAGTCGCCGCACCAACATTGATAACCGCTACGCCGCCCGCCAATTTTGCCATCCTTTCAGCGTATTTTTCTTTGTCATAGTCGCTTGTAGACGCCATCATTTGCGACTTAATTACAGCTACTCTTTCTTTTATATCGCTAGTTTTGCCGCCGCCTTCAACAATGGTTGTGTTTTCTTTGTCCACCTTAACCTGCTTAGCTTTGCCCAGCATGTCAAGCTTAACTTCTTTCAAATCAAGCCCTGTCTCTTCAGAAATAACCTTGCCGCCTGTCAAGATAGCAATGTCTTGAAGCATCTCTTTGCGTCTGTCTCCAAAGCCCGGAGCTTTGACTGCTACGCAATTAAAGGTGCCTCGCAATTTGTTTACTACCAGAGTAGCCAATGGTTCAGACTCAATGTCCTCTGCAATTATCAATAATTTTAGATTGCTTTGAACAACCTGCTCTAAAATAGGCAAAATTTCTTGAATATTGGTGATTTTTTTGTCAGTAATCAAAATTACAGGATTGTCAAGCACAGCTTCCATTTTTTCTGTGTTGGTCACCATATAGCTTGACGCATAGCCGCGGTCAAATTGCATTCCCTCAACCACAGTCAGGTTGGTGTCCATTGTTTTGCTTTCTTCAACTGTGATTACGCCGTCCTTGCCCACCTTTTCAACAGCATCTGCGATGATTTGTCCTACTGCTTCATCTCCTGATGAAACCGCCGCAACCTGCATGATGCTTGTTTTTGAATCAATGGACTTTGAAATTGATTTTAAAAACTCAACGGCTGTGTCGCTTGCAGACAAAATCCCTTTTCTGATAATCATAGGATTTGCGCCTGCCACTATGTTTTTCAAGCCCTCTTGCACGATTGCTTGAGCCAATACACAGGCTGTGGTTGTGCCGTCGCCTGCTATGTCGTTGGTTTTGGTAGCCACTTCTTTGACAAGCTGAACGCCCATGTTTTCAAACTCGTCTTCTAGTTCTATTTCTTTAGCTATAGTAACCCCGTCGTTTGTGATAAGGGGAGAGCCGTATTTTTTTGCTAAAACCACATTGCGTCCTTTAGGACCTAATGTAATTTTAACTGTGTTTGCTAAGATGTTTACGCCTTTTTCTAAGGCTTTTCTGGCGTCCTCGCCAGTGATGATTTGTTTTGCCATGATTTGTTTTTGTTTGCTCCTTGTTTGGTTTATGGTTTTAAAGAGGTATGAGGTAAAGATTTTGACAGGCAGAGTAGTTTGTCTATCGTTGCCATCCTAAGTGAAACAGATATAACCTAACCATCTTATTAAGCCCCGTATTTTTTATACTTCATACTGGATTTTTGTATTTTTACTCTACGACTGCCAAGACATCGCTCTGTCTAATAATAGTAACCTCTTTGCCGTCAATCTTAAACTCTGACCCTGCGTATTTTGAATATAATACTAGATTGCCTTTTTTGATTACCATTTGCACATCGTTTCCGTCAATTAGTCCGCCGGGACCTACTGCGATTACTCTAGCCATAACAGGCTTCTCTTGGTCTTTTGCTAATAGCACAATTCCACTTTTTGTTCTTTCTTCCTTGTCAACTTGTTCAATGACAATTCTATCGAACAAAGGTTTGATTTTCATTA
>Ga0131853_10002405_pt1 | contig 33395 bp, 36 predicted proteins | sample TergutLab28metaG_FD_92764 | JGI IMG/M metagenome (GOLD analysis project Ga0131853, IMG submission 92764) | Labiotermes labralis P1 segment gut microbial communities from Petit-Saut dam, French Guiana - Lab288 P1 (version 2) (version 2) | ecosystem: Host-associated > Arthropoda: Insects >... | reverse complement strand
ATTGCTGATTGCTGATTGCTGATTGCTGATTGCTGATTGCTGATTGCTGATTGCTGATTGCTGATTGCTGATTGCTGATTGCTGATTGCTGATTGCTGAGAATTTATTAATTTTTACCAAAAAACTTGCACTCATCGTAAAAGAATATATCACTTTAAAGACAGTCTTGTCAATATAAAATGCTAATTTAATTGTAGAAAAATACTTTCTTTCAAAATATCAAAAAAATACAAATCTTGACGTTTTTTTATTCTTTATGATAAGATACACTCGACAATATATATCAGAAGATATATAAATAAGCAAATATTTTCTTTCTAAAGTAATAATGTCATGACGGCGTTGGCGCAGTGGTAATTTGCGCGAAATTTTTACGCATTTTTTGCGACATTTTATTTTTAGGAGGATTTTATTATGCACATGGCAGATGCCCTTATATCAACAGCAGTAGGCTGCACAATGTTAGCTGCAAGCGCAGCTGCAGTCGGCTACTCTATAGCAAAAATCAAAAAAGACGAACTTTCCGAAAAAAAGATCCCAATGATGGCGGTAGCAGGAGCTTTTATTTTTGCAGCCCAGATGATTGATATTGCTATCCCTGGTACTGGTTCCAGCGGCCATATTGGGGGAGGGATTTTGCTTGCAGCGCTTCTTGGTTCTTATCCTGCGCTGCTGACGATTTCCGCAGTTCTTATAATCCAAAGTCTTTTTTTTGCGGACGGCGGATTGCTCGCTCTTGGTTGCAATATTTTTAATCTGGGTGTTATACCTTGCTTGGTTATCTACCCTCTTTTGTTTAAACCCATACTAAAAAAAGGAATCACTAAGACCACTATCAGCATAGCATCCATGATTGCTGTAGTTGTAAGTTTACAACTCGGCGCATTTGGAGTGGTGTTACAAACACAGGCAGCAGGCATTACAGAACTGCCTTTTACAACTTTTGCACTTTTTATGCAGCCCATTCACCTGGCAATCGGGATACTTGAAGGGATAATCACAGCTGCTGTTCTCTGCTTCCTTTATAAAGCGCAGCCTCAGATTTTGGAAAGCGCTAACGCAGGCGCGCCTATTCCCAAAACAGCTCCATTGCGGAATGTTATAGTGACTTTGGTAGCCATTACAATTACAGCAGGCGGAGCGCTTTCAATTTTTGCTTCACAACATCCAACTGGTCTTGAGTGGTCAATAGAGAGAACAGCCGGCGTAGAGGAGCTTGAGGTTAGCGGATCTTTTATGGAAAGAATGGTTACGATACAGGAAGCAACAGCTTTTATGCCAGACTATGACTATAGAGCATCTGGCGAAGATGGTTCTCTTACCGGAACATCAGTTGCCGGAATAGTTGGGAGCGGGATTACATTTCTACTTGCGTGGATAACAGCTTTGGCTATTTCTGCAGTAAAGAAAAAAAGGAAAATGGGAACTCCTGCTTCCGTATAAGAAAAAACAGCCTGCTGCAAAAAAGGGATAAACAGCTTGGACATCAGAAATAAAATCAGCGCTATTTACTCATTGGAGCAACTTTCTGCGGGGAATACAGTTGTTCACCGTTTGCACCCAATGAGTAAGCTGATTGTCACTTTTGTTTTCATAGCAACTGTTATCTCTTTTGGTCGCCATGATTTTGGCAGGCTGGTGCCATTTATTTTTTATCCCACAATATTAATGGCTTTGTCTGAAACCCCATATACCATGCTTTTAAAACGGGTATTGATAGCAATCCCTTTTTGCCTGTTCATCGGGATTTCAAATTTAATACTGGAGCAGGACACTGCGTTTAAGATTGGCACTATTGACGTTAGCTTTGGTGTTTTATCTTTTAGTGTAATATTATATCGCGTATACCTTTGCGTTATGGCAGTCCTGTTGCTGGTAGCAGTCACACCATTCATTGAATTGACAGCTCAATTGCGAAGATTGAAAATACCAAATATTTTTACCCTCATGTTTGAGATGACTTATCGATACATCGGTGTACTACTTGCAGAAGCTGTTTCAATGCGCATGGCGTATGTCTTGCGCGGAGCAAAAGCAAAGGGTGTGGATATTCGCCATGCCGGAAGTTTTATTGGCTGCTTGCTGCTTAGAAGCTTTGCCCGCGCAGAGCGGATCTATTCTGCCATGAAGTGTCGGGGTTATATGATAAAAAACACAACCCTGGCTAGAAAAAAGTTTTGTATAACAGATATAACTTATTGCGCTTTGATTTGCGTATTATGTTTGTTATTCAGATTTGTTGATGTTGGGAATTGGATAACTACTCTTGTGGAAAAAATATTATGATGCTGGATATTTCAAAACTTGTTATAGTTTACCCGGACAAAACAAAGGCTGTGGACAAATTTAGTTTGACTATAAATACAGGTGAACGCATTGCTCTTGTAGGACCAAACGGAGCAGGCAAGACAACGCTTATGCTCGCGATAATGGGGGTGCTCCCAATAACAGAAGGTCACATTGAAATAGGTGGCATAAGGGTTGAGAAAAAGACCCTGAATGAAATTCGCAGCCGCGCAGGTTTGATTTTTCAAAATCCTGATGACCAACTCTTCATGGCAACTATTTATGATGATATAGCGTTTGGGCCGCGCAACTATGGCCTGGCAGAAGAAGATGTCAGAAAACGGGTAGAGCAAACACTTTTGGAGCTTGACATTATCCGTTTAAAAGAACGTTCCAGCCTAAAGCTCTCTGAAGGGGAAAAGCGACTTGCAGCAATTGCGTCGGTCCTCTCCATGCAGCCATCAGTCTTGCTTTTTGATGAGCCAACAGCTTTCCTGGACTTGAAAGCGCGAAGAAACCTTATCCGTTTATTAAATAATATGCCATACACAAAACTCATAGCCAGCCATGACTTGACATTCCTTGAAGAAGTATGTGGCAAAGCTGTACTGATGAAAGATGGAACTGTTTTTGCACAAGGGTTGCCCAAAGATTTATTTCACAACAAAAAACTAATGGAGGATTGTGGCTTGGAAGCAATATAAAAATCTGCTAAAATATGCATCAATACAGGAGTAGATTTTTATGAAAATTTTAGTCATAGATGGTATGGGTGGTGGCATTGGAAAATCAGTCATAGAATGTTTGCGTCAGGAAACAGAAGGCCATTCTATTTTGGCAATAGGGACTAATGCCATAGCCACATCTACTATGCTCAAAGCAGGAGCAGAGGTATCAGCGACTGGAGAAAATGCTATTGTTTATAATTGCAGCAGGGTTGATGTTATAATTGGCACCATTGGTATTGTGTTGGCGAACTCAATGCTTGGTGAAATAAGTCCACGTATTGCCGAAGCAGTATCAGGCAGCGAGGCTATAAAAATTCTTATCCCTACATCCAAGTGCAGCACATTTATCGCAGGTGTAAAAGATCAGCCAACAGGACAATATATCGAAGAAATACCACGTATCTTAAAAAAAATGGAGGAAAATTAAATGAGTAATATAACAGCAAAAGAAGATATACTTAACCTGCTGAACAAAATCAAGGCAGGAGAAGTCTCTCCGGAGCAAGCAGTAAATCTGCTTCGTACTGAAACTTTTTCTGATTTGGGTTATGCTAAAGTAGACCATCACCGCTCATTGCGGCAAGGTGTTTGCGAAGTAATTTTTGGGCAGGGAAAAACTCCTGAACAAATCGTTGGGATACTTTCAAATATGAGAAAAAATGGATCACACAATGTACTAGTTACCCGCATCTCCCAACAAACAGCAGATTTTATAGCCAACAGCAATATCCCCATAAACTATCACCCTATTCCCCAACTTGGCATTACCTTGTCAGGCAAGGAGCTCCCGCGAGTGGGCAACATAATAGTTGCCAGTGGCGGAACCAGCGACATGGCTGTATGCGAAGAAGCTGCTTTAACAGCAGAGGCGCTTGGCAATAATGTTACGCGACTGTACGACGTGGGTGTGGCTGGTCTTCACAGATTGCTATTAAGACTGGACACCTTGATCGAAGCGCGGGTCATAATTGTAGTGGCAGGTATGGAAGGCGCGTTACCAAGTGTTATTGGCGGACTTGCGAGTTGCCCTGTTATTGCAGTGCCGACAAGTATTGGCTATGGAGCAAATTTTGGCGGCTTGTCCGCGCTCCTTTGCATGTTAAATTCCTGCGCTTCCGGGGTCTCGGTGGTAAACATAGATAATGGTTTTGGCGCAGGCTTTATAGCCAGCCGCATCAATCAAATGAAAGGACTGTAATATTGAAGATATTGTTTATTGAGTGCAATATGGGGGCTGCAGGAGATATGCTCATGGCAGCGTTACTGGAATTGCTGCCTGACCACGACAAAACTGCTTTTCTGGAGAAAATCAATAACCTTGAACTAAAAAATGTTAAGGTTAATGCAGAACCATCTGTAAAGAGCGGGATTACCGGCACTCATGTCTCTGTGACTGTTGGCGGAGCAAAAGAAGTGAGTATTGACATAAACATGGAGGATAATCTTCATGAGCACGAGCACGACCATGAGCATGAGCACTCTCACGACCACGACCACAGTCATGAAGAAACTGACGAACACCACCATCACACAGGACTAAAAGATATCGAAGAGATATTGTCCGGACTCAATATTTCGGACAACATTAAAAAACATACTCTTGGAGTTTACAATTTACTTGCCGAAGCAGAATCCCTGGCACATGGATGCCCTGTCTCTGAAGTACACTTCCACGAAGTAGGAAATATCGATGCAGTTATTGACATAGTTGGTGTTTGCTTGTTAATCGAAGAACTTGCGCCGGATAAAATTATTGTCTCCCCTGTGCATGTTGGCAGTGGCTTTGTGCGCTGCTCCCATGGGATACTGCCTGTCCCTGCTCCAGCTACAGCGCATATTCTGAAGGGTATTCCTACATTTGGCGGAAAAATCAAGGGCGAGCTTTGCACACCTACCGGAGCAGCTTTGCTCAAATACTTTGCCAATGACTTTGGCCCAATGCCCCAAATAAGCGTGGAAGGGATTGGATATGGCATGGGTAAAAAAGATTTTGAGGTTGTAAATTGCGTGCGTGTTTTCCTTGGAGAAAGCGACGAAAGCGCCGGCTATGGCAGCAGACAAAACCGCGGGGCAAACTACCAAGTGGCTGAATTATGCTGCAACGTGGACGACATGACTGGCGAGGCGCTTGGTTTTGCCTGTAATACGCTGATGGCTGCCGGGGCACTAGATGTTTTTACCACTGCAACAGGGATGAAAAAAAATCGCCCTGGTGTTATCCTTACCTGCCTTTGCGATGTAAAAAATTCCGATACTCTCGCAGCGCTTATATTAAAATGCACCACAACTTTTGCTGTAAGAAAATCCATTCTTGACCGTTATATGCTGGAACGCGAAATAAAAACAGAACAAACACCACTCGGCAAAGTTAAAGTAAAAACAGGCAAAGGTTACGGCGTAATAAAATCCAAACTTGAATATGAAGATGTAGCAGCGCTGGCAAAAGAGCGCAAACTTTCTATAAATGAAATAGAACGCCAAATTTGGGCATATTTACACAATCAGCAGGAGAATAATAAATGACCTCAAAAACAGCCGCAATACAAAAGCATGAAAAATTAAAAGACTATCTTCGCGATTTAGGGAATGTAGCAGTAGCTTTTTCAAGCGGCGTGGACTCTACATTCCTATTAAAAACCAGCCAGGATGTTTTAGGTGATAAGCTCCTGGCAGTTACAGCCCGTTCGCATGCTTTCCCAAAACGGGAACTTGAGGAAGCGCTAAGCTTCTGCAAAAAAAACAGAATCACTCATGTTATATATGATTTAGATGAGTTCTCTATAGAAGGATTTTCAAAAAACCCTGCAAACCGTTGCTACCTCTGTAAAAAAGAAATTTTTTCAAAAATTTTGGATCTGGCAAAGAAGCGCGGGATCTCTCATGTTCTTGACGGGTCAAATATAGATGACAGCAATGACTATCGCCCCGGAATGATCGCGCTTACTGAACTGGACATTAAAAGCCCTTTGCGTTATGCGGAGCTTACTAAACAAGAAATACGCGAGCTTTCCAAAGAAATGGGGTTACCTACATGGAATAAACCCCCTTTTGCTTGTCTTTCTACCCGTTTTCCATACGACGAAGAAATTACCCCGCTCCGTTTAACCATGATCGATAAGTCTGAGCAATTTCTTCTGGATATGGGTTTTACCCAAGTGCGCGTGCGTTATCATGGGACCCTTGCCCGCATTGAAACTGATGCTGACGGCTTCAAGTTGATGGACTCCCCTGCCAGGCGTAAAAAAATATTTACAGAGTTTAAAGAAATTGGGTTTACTTATGTCGCGCTCGATTTGTTGGGATACCGTACAGGCAGTATGAATGAAACACTTCCGGAAGAGGATTTTCAAACCGATAAAACTGTTGTGTAATGAGTAAACTTTTTGACATGAGTAAACTTTTTACCTTGTAAGTGCTTTTGTTTTTGGAAATGATAGAAATTGAACGCGACCAAAACCTCATTGATTGTCTGTGCAGTAGAGGGCTATTCCCATCGGCATAATCTGCCGGAAAAAGATATTGTAATCCTTTTTCGAAAGCATGGAATTAATCATTTAATCCGTAAAAATTATGATGCCCTCCATACACAAGATTTAGATGAAAGTATATTTTTTGCCGAGGATGTTTTGGCGTGCAAACAAGACTGATGTTGTATCACGGTTCGAATTATAGTTTTGATGCAATTGACTTTTCAAAATCAAAAGACAAAACGCGATTTCGACAAATGGTTTTATACCACAACTATTCGCAAACAAGCGGAAGACTGGGCAAGGAGAGAAACATACAATTATAGTTTATTCCCCATTAACAAATGAGATAAATTGATTAAATCTATTAAAATAATCATTACTGCTAACACTTACAACATTTTGCAAAGCTAAACCAAAAGTCAATGCCCCAAAAGTATTCATAAATGTAATAGTCATTCTACCAGTTTCCGAATTTCCATATACCAAATAATTAGTTGCCCCCATCAATGCTAATAGTCCCTGTATTTCTGGATTAGTTGATGATATTCTGCCAATAAGATAATAATAACCACTTAAAGGCGGCCGACGGCCAGATGTAACTCTCCAATTTTGCATTTCAAGAACATCTTCAAATTCCAAAATTGCAAATTCAAATCTTGCTTCATTTTGTCGTAGAAGTCTATCAAATTCTTGTCTGGTTATTACAGTATACCCTACAGACATACTATCATCTGCAGGATTCGTCTCTTCCCAAGTTTGAGAATAGCAAATTGCGGAACAAAAAACAGTAAGAAATAAAAGAAGTTTTTTCATTACTTTCTCCCTTTATTTTTACGAAAAAACATTATCAAAATAAGTATGGAAAAAATAGTAATTGGAATAAATAGTCCAAGACTAATTTCTAAATAACTCATAAAGTGTTGCCAAAAAAATGGCATATAATTTTCCATAAAAATACTCCTTATATTATTTTTAAACATTGCGTATAACTTCATCTTCGTGCATATATGTTTGTGTTTTTCTAATTTCCTACTCTTATCCACACTTCTCCATTTCCAGAAAATGATTCATTAGAATCTAATCTATAATTGAAAGTAAATCCTTCCAATGTTATTGTCATATTATTTCCCGCTATTCTATAAACTCCATTAATAACTCTATTATTTATTGAGTCCATAAGAATTATATTTCCTGAACTTTTATTTCCAGTAAACCTAATAACCCTATTACCTCCAGATAATCTATATGAGCCTATTTGAAAATTAAATATTTGATTATCAAGCATATTCACAATACCAATATTTTCTTTAGGGGCATTATTAAAGAATTCAGTTGCACCATGCGCTAATAAATAATTTAATATTGCATTATTGTTATTTCTTCGGGCTATGGATAATACCGTATCCCCATTAACAGCCTGTATATTTATATTTGCACCATTTTCCACTAATAATTTTACCATTTCAAGATTTCCCCATTTTGAGGCATACAAAAGCGATGTCATACCATCCGCATCTTGTCTTAACAAGGAATATTGAAAATTAACATCTACCCCCATTTCAATAAATTGTCTTGCTAAATCAAACCTTTGTCTCGCCATAGTCAAAAGCAATATTTCCCCATTAGGAATAACCCCATTCCGTAATATAAATTGAATTACACTATTTCGGCGGTTTCTATTGATTGCAGTAAACAAATCAAATGAGTTTGGGTATATATTGTGCTTCAATAATAACTCTAATACCATTAATGTATTTTCCCCAGATGAATAATTTATTGCAAAATTCATTACAAGTCTTTTATCCAATGCTGTCATTGTCATTATGTTTGAGCTAATTATATTTTCAATTCTTTCAGAATCGTTTTGAAGCAAGGCATTAATTAAATCCCATTTATATTCACTGGCGCATATTGTTTCAATATGAAAAAAAAATAAAGATAGAATATAAAACAATAATTTCTTCAAACAATTCTCCTATATTTTTTATAATGTATTTCATTTCGTTATGGATTCTTTATGCTAACAACAAAACTCACTTTTTCAAAATCTATTTGCTGTCCATCTTGCAATACTTGTTGCTGCTTGTTTTTTTTGTCATACATAACAACTTTGGAGTTTTCAATATGTACAGTGGCTCTGACAGACGGTTCTTTATCCTTAGATAGGTATACATCGGCTTCTGATGAAGAACCGAAAATAATGGGTTTTTGTCCGAGCGCAATGGTACGTGTTTCTTTTGGTCCCCAAATAATTGTAAGCCATGCTTTACGGAGAGCTTCTTCCAGGACAGAAACACTTAATCCTACAAAGAGACCAAGTATCATATCTCCGATTTGAACAGAAAAAGGGATCGATATAATAAAGCCGATAACGCCTCCTGAAAGACCTGCTATCATCGCGCGTTTTTTAGGGAAGTTAGGAATAAATATTGTGGCTGCCAGGCCTATTCCAAGCCCCGTGATTCCCCATGCAATTGTTCTGGATATATTATTGCCTCCTCCTATGTTTACAATTATTCCGGCAATAATGCCTGCAACACCGCTTATCAATATGCCAAAGAACATAGTTTTTAAAAGAGACTTTGATATAGGTTTCTTTTTAAGATATAAGCTCTGTGCAATAAGCAATCCTATGGAAACACCAATAGCTACCATTACAATCCATATAGCCCAATGCATAATATCCCTCAAAAATGTTCCGCTGATTTCTTTGACGATATATTCTCCTATTATTGATCCTATCCAACCACCCAATGCTCCCACTATACCAAAGATAATCGCTCTCATGCTGATTCGTCTTTGCGACGATGGCAAAACCGATTGTGCAGAAGTGAAAATCACCGCCTCTAGCAGATCAAGCGCTGTCGTACATTGTGTTTTTTCTATGCCTGTATTGGCGTGTAATTGATTTGTCAACGCAGTTTTCTTGCGGTGCCTTTCGCCCACAGTGCAGGTGTTCTTGAGTTCATGGTAAGCGCCAATTTCTATGCAGCGACCAAATGCAACGCGCTCTTCTTTGGGTTCATCTTTTGCATAATCACTGAACAAAGGCTTTAATTTTTGCGGATCAGCAAGTATATTCTCCCCTTTTTCAGAAACAATCCGTTTTAGTATATTGAGCAAATTAGTATTCATGTAATAACTCCTTTTTTCCGTATGAGATTATATTTAATAACAGACCTACTGCTTATTCTTTTCCTTGCTTCCAAGCATGTTGCTTTCTGTAACAAAGCCCCCATAGTTTAAGTAATCTTCAACAGCTCTCTTTTCTTCTTTGCCAGCTTTAGCTGTTTCTGCTCTAACTTTTTCTGCAGTAGCTACTTCTTCAGCAATCTGCTTTTGCCAAATATGAATCGTCTTCTTCAAACCTTCCATGTCAATGAAACCTGCAATACTGGTGTCATCGCCTTTACCCTTGGTTGCGAATGAATTTGCCAAATCTGTCAACTGTTTACAGGTTGAGTCAAAACCATCTTCTGCGAATGTTACTGCAATGGTGCGATAAAGTTTAAACAAGTGTTTTTCGTTTCCATCAACAGGATAGTTATCGTCAATACCATCGGTGCAGAGAAAAACAGCAACAGGAGGAGTTTTTTTACCATGATAGGAAAAATAACAACGTGTTTGCTCATTTGCATCATCATCACAAATAGAGGTTGTAACATTGAGATAACACCTTTCGTCCCAAGGTACAGGCTGATCAAAACTGCCGTCCGGATACATGGCAGTAATGCGCCCATCGCCAATGTGTATAGCGAACCAATAGTGTTTGGTGATTGCAGCAGCTATCAGTGTAGTACCATAAGCCTTACTTAGTTTTTCACCATTTTCAAATCTCTTACGATGTTTTTCATCAGTCTTTTCAAGTTCTTCCAGCGTAAAAGGTTGTGTGCTGTAGTCTTCCTCAATTTTTGTCTGCCATGAAGCGATTATGTGTTTAATGAGATCTCGAATTGCTTTATTAAAATCACGTTGTGAAGGAATATCCTTTTTTCTGAAAAGCCCAGAAGAAAATTTGGATTCGTTAATTTTTACAAACTCTTGCACTCCCTTTGCCGCACAGGCCACAGCAAGCTTCGCGCCTTTGTCGCTTCGAAAGCAGTTATCTTCTCCATGACCATCGGCGGCTACGACGATGGATACATCTGTATCATCATGTTTAAAGCAAGCATCCTGACAACTTTTGCCATTTTTTATATGGATGCCGCCTATTACTGTGGTTGCGAATGATTTATAATTACTCATTACCAATCCGATTGATCGTTGTCACGGGTTGTAGCAATGTCTTCAGCAAATTCCTGCAAGCATGTATTCAATTCTTGCTGTTTTTGCATATCGCCAGCACTTGCGCCTAGAGTACTTGAATCAACATTAGAACTTTTACTTGCAATTTTTGAAGCCGTAACACTAACAAATTTAATCATTTTCTTTAATACTGCAGCATTGTGAATTTCCATAACTGCTTCCATAGTACCAGTAAATTCCTTGAGTACATCTTTGTTCGCATCATCGCCGATTGCAATTGCAACCTTGATAGCCGCTTTGAACCAGTTGTTTTTCTTTAGTGTTGCTAAAGCGCCTTGCCAGTCATCAGTGGGTTCACCATCTGAAAGCAAAAATATAGCTGGCGCAAAAGAACCAGTTGCTTCCTGCATAAATGCTTTAGTTGAAAGTTTTTCATTCAAGGTCTTGCAAGCTGCTCCAAAATCAGTAACACCTGAAGCATCAAGATAATTCCAACGGAATTTATCAGCTTCAACTGGTCCACTTACTGTAACCCATCTCGCTCCAGAAGAAAATTCAAGAGCTGCGATTTTTATCTGAGCGTCTGCGTTTTCATCCGATACTTCTCTAATGGCTGGGATAACTTCTTCTATTGCAACATTTACTGCTCCAATTTTGCTTCCGTCCATGCTTCCAGAAGTGTCAATGATAAAAAACAACACCATAATCCTTCTTGGGATTTCAATTTTGTATGTTAGTGACATCTTTTTTCTCCTTAATTATATAGCTATACTATCTCTCCGTTTGTGTTGCCAAAATTAATTGTCATATCTTTTTTAATTACAATTATTACGTCAGGCGCAATTTGAGTAGTATCGCCATCTTCAGTTATTGTCCAGCTTTTATCAGATACATTTCTCAACTCAAAGTCGTTCCCCTTTACCAACACTTCACCGGTGATGGTCTGAAAATCATCTGAATCTTTTTCGGTGTGGCAGGCATAAAGTTTTGTTCGCTGATGGACCGGTAAATTATACCGGTATGTTTTAATATAAAACGAAAATATATTTTGCTTTTTGCAACTGGGGCAGAGATTTGGATCAACCGGATCGGCAAAATATACTGTTCCACAGGGACACTTGAAAATTTCACTACGCATACGGATAAAAATGCGTAACCATTCCTGCTCTATAATTCTCTGCATGGGATCCATTAATGCTTCTTTACTGAAAGCTTTGATAAAAGTATCTTGTAAGTAACCCGGCAAAAATGGCCACCTGCTAATTGCCCCTTTGTGCAATCCCTGTACAGGCCTGTTAGAATTATCTGTAGGATCCCAAACAAATACAGGATTTTCACCGTAGATCTTTCTTTCGTGTTTTGCATCCATGCACACTGGGCAAGCAGCTTTTCCTTCGAGTGGATGATTGTTTGTCCAAAGCATAAATAATACTACAGAAAGCGAATAAGTATCTGTCTTAATATTGGGTTTGTCTCCCCTTGCAACAATTTCAGGCGCCATATATCGAGCTTTTCCAGCAATGCCTGAGTTTTTACCATATTCCGAAACATTGTCATTATCGCAGATAAGCACATCGCCACTTTTAGGGTTAATGAAAAAGTTGCCATCATTTAAATCCTGATAACTGTACCCTTTCAAGTGTAATTCCCGAAAACCAGATGTGATTTGCAGAGCAGCATTTGTCATCGCGGTTATACTTGCAAAGCCTTCTTTTCCAATAAGAAACTTGGAAAAATCTTTGTATTCGCCAGGACGCAAATCCATGATATAGCCAAAAGCTGCTCCTTTATGTTCGGTTATATCTTCTGGCCACAGAAATGCGTTAGTTGGCTTTCCTTTTTTTATATTATTTTCAAGGTTAGCATAAAATTTCTTTGGGTCTTTTAACTTTTTACCAGAATACCATTTGAGTGCCTTTGTTTTGCCTCCGTAATCAACACGGTACACTATGCCTTGCCCACCTTCACCCAGTTTATGCTCAACTACAATCTTCTGGAACTTTTTTGTTTGAATTGTTTGCCCTTTTGGTAAATCTGCCATACACCTATTCTCCTTACTATGAATTAACTCATAATTTTATTTTTCCTTCATATTATTACTCCCATAAAAAAGCAGGAGTAATACACAACCAATAAATATTAAAACACCAAATATACAGCCCAAAGAAGTACCATCCTCTTCATGCTGTGCTTCTGACGGTGCTATATTAGTATTTTGGCAATTGGAGTCTATTGTTTTTTGTGATGTCATATGACTGATTGGTTTTGAATTTGATAACGATATATGGTTTATCGATTGTTCTTTATGCAACTTGAATGAATCATTATTGATAGATTCCTGACATGCAACATTTGAACTACAATATGGACAAGTTTTCCATTCTTCCAGTAATTCTTTACTGCATTTTTTGCAATAACTTTTTTCCTTACCCTTCAAAACCAGCACTAAAGTATCCACAACATCAGCAGCAACCTCTTCAGCCAGAAAATATTCTTCTTTCAATATTTTAATTTGTTGTTGTTTATATTTTTTAAAATCATACGCAGCTTCTATTGCTTTTGGCACACCTATATCAAGAGCCTGGAATAGAAGGCGACTTTCTTTTTTGTATTCACCGTGTGTATAATCAGCCAAAAGAGCTTTACATTTTACTTGATTAAGCAGAACTTCTTTCCCTTGTTCAAGAACAAGTTTTTGAAGAATAGTAATAAAATTAGAATCCATTCAATTCTCTCCTTGTTACCATCATTTTTTTCATCCTCTTATTCTTTCATTCCGCATTGCGCGCCAACCTAAACCCGAGATATTTAGCCTGACGTGACGGAGAGTAAGCCTCACGTCGAGCTGAACGAAGACCATGCCCATTGCTAAACCATGATCCGCCTCGAATCACTCGGCTATAGCCATAAACCGCTCCGGTAGAATCTCTATACGCATTGCTTTTATAATCCCCATACCAATCCCAGCACCACTCACATACATTTCCATGCATATCGTATAAGCCCCAAGGATTCGCCGCAAAACTTCCCACCGCTGTTGTCCTTTCACGAAACTCCCCTATAGCATTCCTATTGTATGGATAATTACCATCGTAATTTGCCTGACCTGTGGTTATGTTATTTCCCGTGCTGAATGTTGTAGTTGTCCCTGCACGACAGGCATATTCCCACTCCGCTTCTGTTGGCAGCCGAAATCCATTAGCATTATGGTTCCACTTTACGTTATCCTCATTTCCAGTGTATACAGAAGTTAGTCCTTCACTTTGGCTTAGTCTGTTACAATACTTTATCGCGTCAAACCAGTTTACCATTTCCACTGGCAGATTATCTCCTTTAAAATGACTTGGCTCTATACCCATTACTTTCCGATACTCTTTCTGTGTTACAGGATATATACCCATATAAAATGGACTTATTGCAACCTGATGCTGAAGTTCATTTTTCCAGCCCTGCTCATCAGAAGAACTACCCATGATAAAAGTTCCTCCATTTATGAGTATCATTGACGACTGTGTAAGCGCTATAGGTATTATCAATGACGGTTTTATTACTCCAATGCCATATGCCCCAATACCTGAATCCGATGAAATTAAACTACTCCCTTGAGTAAAAATTTGTACCCCACAATACGGACATACCTTCCATTCTTCTAATAGTTCCTTACTACATTTTTCGCAGCACTTCTTTCTTCTTTTTTGTTCCCCAAACAACACTCTTTCCAACAAATCAATGCTTTTCCTGCACAAGCCAATATCAAACCCCTCCTCGTTATGCAGCTTTTGCGCAAGCTGTTCTTTACACTTGGAGTGTTCTACTTCATTAGCATTTTTAAATATTTGCAAAAATCCATGTTCCAGACACTTAATAAAAGCGGTTTTTTGCGGCTTTGGAATATCCTGTGCCAAGTCAGCAAAAAAAGCCGAAACACGTTTAGGGTTAGAGAGTATGGACTCTCCTTGTTCAGAAATAAGTTTTTGTATAATATCAGCAAACATGGGGTTCATTGAACTTTCTCCTTATCTTTAACCCACAACGCAACAGCGTTATCTCTTTTATTGATAAACCATGCGTACCAGGGTTCAGGGTTTTTGTTCCAGCCTATAAGCCATGCGTTAATGGGGTCCAGGTTGGAGTATCTGTGACTATCAATCATTATTGAATTACCTAGAAGTGTCTTAAAATAATTTTCTACATTCCCGGGAACGACTCCCTGCTCATAATACAAATCTTCTGCGCCAAAAGCATGAAAAATCTCATGAGCCAGAGTTCCGGCGCAAAAACCATCGTGTCCCTTAAACCACATTATTATATGCTCTTCATTTTTGCCTATTGGTTCTGCCACTATAATATAAGAGCGTCCCACCATATCAATTGCATGAACAAGAACAACATGGTTGTAATTCATGTACCTGCTCCTGTGTCGAGAAAATTGCCTTAGCCCTTCCTGAAAACTATTTATGGAAACATACAAGCCGTTACTTGCCGTCACAATATCAAAATCAATCGAAATATTTTGATTATACTTTCTTGCCTGCTCCTGGATTATTTGTATTCCCTCTTGTACAGAAGCTCTAAGAGTATCAAGATTCATCCTGAATAAGCTGCCTCTATAATTAGTAGGAAAAACCAATACTTTGATTCTGCCCGAAATATCACGTCTGTTAGCTCTTTTTATGGCAAGAATTTCCATGAGCAAATCATTTTGAAGTTTCTCAATCAATGATTCATTTTCTGTTTTCTGCTGCGCAGTATTTTGGACCGATGGGTTTTGCCCACTCTGCTCTCCTGCAATTTGTTTTCTAAGCTGCTCCAATTGCCCAGCTATATGTTCTTGATGTTTGGCTATTCTTTCTAACGTTTCGATTCTATCCTCAATTCTATTATCAACTGTCTCATCCAGAAGATCTTTTTTAGACTGCGTTATCGTTCTAAAAGCAAAACTAAAAATTAAAAAAATGAGCAGAGTTGCGACAATACCAAGACGAACCCATTTTAATTCAAGTTTTTTCCATATATGACTACTTGGTTTAAGACTTGATTGAACAGGAGAAGCAGCAGGTAGGGCAGGTGCTACATCTCCAAAAATAGCTGCATCAAGCATATCAAGAGTATCTCTGCAAAGGGACATATTTATGCCTGTACTACTATGTAATTTATACGCTAAATCTGCTTTTATTTGGCTGCGTTCATTTATATTCCGAGCTTTTTTAAGTTTTCTATAGCAACCCATTTCAATGCAACAGCCAAATGCAACACGTTCCTCTTTTGGCTCATTCTTTGTATAATTGGCAAAAATCTTTTTCAACTGTATAGGATCACCAAGAATGTTTTCACCATGTTTAGTGATGATCCATTTAATACTTGCTAATAACGATGTATTCATAGATTGGCATCCAAACTAAAAACATTTTTCATATTATTAATATTCATAAAATTACCCATAAGAATAGATTAAGGCATCAAGGATTTGTTTTTGCTCAAAAACACAAAAGTTATCATGTCCATAAATACCATTTTCTTGAATGTCTATTCTTGCTCTGCATGCTCCACCGCAAAAATATCTAAAATTACATTTTTTACATTGTGGAAGAATATCAACATTTATTTTACGTAATTCATTAATTTTTTTTGAATTATAATATATTTTTTTTATACTATGATTATTTAGATTGCCACAAATATATTCTTTATAATGTAACATATGACAAGGGAATACATCACCATTTGAGTTAATGCTTATTTCTGTAGCCGCCATTGAGCAACGTGTACATGGATTGTTTTTAAAATTAAATATTTTATTTTTATATTCACGCAATAAATTAAATTTTCCTGATTTTGTTAATGCATTGTAGTATTGCTCTCCTGTTACAAATAAATCATTCATATTTTTTGCTCTCCCAATTGAATAGAGAGGTTGGAAATTTACCTGATTATTAAAATATTTAGCAAAAACATCTAATTGCTCACAAGTTTTTGACGTTACTGTTGCAAGAATGCTTACATTACAACCAGCTACGCATAGCAACTGGAAGGCATTTTTTACTTTTTTCAGGACACCATCTCCTCGTAAATATTTACTAACATCATCATCAAGACTATCTATGCTTATTTTTACTAAGTCAAAAGATTCGGAAATTTTTTTAGCAATTTCATTGGAGGTAATCAAAGTTCCATTTGTTAATAATATTGTATTGCTACCTTTGCTTTTTACAAATGAAGCTAAGTCAAATATGTAGGGAATAATTAGAGGTTCACCTCCTGTAAATGTAAAGATTGGTTTTTTAGAAAATTTAACAATTGAGGAAACATATTCTTTCCATTTTTCAAAAGTTATATTTTCATTATTATCACGCTCTATAGCATAACAATATTTACAATTTAAATTGCAATTATCTGTCAAAGTAAGATATATACTATATGGAAATTTTATGCGCTTAATTTTTTGATTTGTAATTTTATGATTCCTCTTAAATATTTTAGAAGTCTTTATTAGTTTTTTTATTTGAGGGATTAGAATATCTTTTTCATCAGAATAATTATTTTTTATATAACTAAATATATTTTTTTCATTTTCATTATTGAATAAGTCGAATATGGGTTTATATTTTATACTTATCGTTATCCAATCAGGAGCTACAGGGTTCAGGTATAAAACACGATTGTCTTCCGAATGAATAAATATATCATTAACAAATAAAAGTTTATTTGACTTCACTTTCCGCTACAACCTAATCCTATTCCGCAAGTTCCACCACCACCGCTACAGCCTAACCCCATTCCACAAGTTCCACCACCACCGCTACAGCCCAACCCCATTCCGCAAGTTCCACCACCACCGCTACAGCCTAACCCCATTCCGCAAGTTCCACGCGAACTATTAGAGCTTGATCCTGAAGGAAGATAATTAGAGCTACTACTTGGTCTACTACCGCCACCGCTAACACCACCACCTCTAAATTTGGATTGATTACCTACACCACCAACATTACCTAAGAGCAATAAAAGAATTAGAGGTGCTAAAAAAAAGTAGCCAGCAGCCCAACCGCCACCTACTTTGTTAGCTATAATTGTTGTAATAACAATATGAACTATTACTATTAACACAATAAATAAAATAAGATAATCATTTGAACTTGAAGTAGAAGCAGTATTACCAGACGCAGTGTTGCTAGATGATGATGTAGTATTTTGGGTTGTACTCAATCCCAATTGCCTACGAGCATGATCAATATCATTTTGAGTTAATATAACTCTCTGCCCATTTGTTCGAATAATAAAATCACCTGGTCTAGCATTAGCTACACCCCGATTGGAATTCTCAGCTTGCTGTTGGGCAAAGATAGACGCTGCCAATAGTAAAAGAACGATAATGAAAAATACTCTACTCATTGTTTTTCTCCAAATTACGCCTTTAACAATCTATGACACATAGTGAATTATTTTTTTCTTTAATTATAACAGTAAACCATTCGTCTACAACTCGACGGTTTATCCATACACATATAGCGTTATCTTTTCTACTAGTTGTCATAGAAAAATTAGCATTATATTTATTCATTAATTGTTTTACACTTACAGAGAGATATGGATTTAATTTCGGAATTACATCATCTAAATTTATGCTATAACCTGTTCTTTCATAAATTGCATTCTTAATATCATTTAAATCATTTGAAAGAGAATACTTTAATAGCTGCCCTGTTTCTTCTAGAGTAATTTTTTCTTCAATACAATTTGTAGTATTCATATTTCCCTCTTACCTAGCTAATGGATATATGATTACAGCAAACTACCCTTCATCTCTAATGCGGACTAGAAAAAGCTGATTTTGCCTCTTTAGAGCCATTTGTATCCAGTATTTTCACTGATGTATCATTGCTCTTGCCTTGCGCTTGCTTCAAACCCTCTACAAGACCCAATATATAACACTGGTTTGTTTCTGTAAGTTTTGGGAAGTTACACTGTAAATATTCAAGCTTCATATTGTTTTGCATATGCTTCAATACAAGCAATATATAGCATATAATTGAGCATTTGTATAGATGTAATTATAAAACTCCTCAAAAAAATGAAGATTTTTGCTTGATAGGCAAGCAAAGTAATAATATAGTGTATAAATCAGGATTATATGACGGTTAATGAAAGAATCAGAGAGCTTAGGTGTAGCCTAAGATTATCCCAAAGAGCCTTTGCAAAGGCTGTATATGTCTCAAATGGTTATCTTGCCGGGATTGAGTTGGGTAACAACGAAGTCAAAGACCGCCTTATCCACCTTATTTCCACCACTTTTTCCGCCAACAAACACTGGCTGCTTACTGGCGAGGGATGTATGTTCAACAGCACCACAGAAAAAAAAATGGAGCGCATGACCAGCTTGTTCAATGAGTTGTATCCAGAATACCAGGACTTTGTGCTGCGACAAATAGACGAACTTATTGAACTGCAAAATATCAAATATGAAAAAACAGACAAAAAATAATCATAAAATCCGGGCAAGAAAGACAAAGGCAGCGTTAGGCGACATGAATTATATAATCAGAGAACTGAAAAAATCAGAAACTCACTTGCTTGAGGACCTTGCGTATGAAGCTATATTTCAAAGAGACAAAAGTAAGCCAATTCCCAGAGATGCTGTCAAACAACCTGAAATAAAAGTCTTTTACGAAGATTTCGGGAAACCAGATGACAAGTGTTTTGTCGCGGAAATCGAGGGGAAAATAATTGGCGCTGTATGGACAAGAATTTTAGCAGGTAAAGTCAAAGGTTTTGGCAACATAGACAGTTGCACACCGGAATTTGCTATTTCGCTATATGAAGAATATAGAGGAAAAGGTATTGGAACAGCGCTAATGAAATATATGCTGGAAGCTTTAAAGAAACACGGCTATAAAAGGGTATCACTGGCTGTGCAAAAAGATAACTTTGCTGTAAAAATGTATCAAAATGTTGGCTTCTCAATCTTGAAAGAAATAGAAGAAGAATACCTCATGGTTCGCGACCTCTCAAATTAATCCAGAATAAATTAACGTATTTAACGTATATGGAACAAGATGTTTTTGTGTTTATTTTAATTCGTTAGTAATAATATCTTTTATTTCTTTTGTGTATTTTATGAACTCTTCTACTTGCTCAGTAGCAGGTAATCCATCAGGTAATAATCCTAATTCACTTGGATACCTTGTTTCTATATAAACTTCATTTATTATTATCAGTTTCTTTTCATCAATACCTAAGTTCTTTATTTCTTTTATCATATTGTTTAATCTTATTAAATCGTGGGTTTTAATTAAGGGAATATTTTTTTCAATCAAGTATGCTTTTAAATATTTTTCAATTGCTTGCTGACAATGAAACGCAATAATATTTGTAAGCGGAGAATCTTCCTTGATTAAAATTTCTGCTGTCTTTAGGTCTCTGCCTGCCATGAAAATCCAGTCTTCAACCAGCTTTTTCATAGATCACCTTTCCTGTCTTTTCAATCTCATCTATAAAATAATTTCCATAGTTTTTTACTATGTTAAATTCTTCCCTTGAGTAAACCAGTATATCTAATGGTATTTTTCTATTAATTTCAAGAACCATATTTCTAATAGCTATTTTTTTATTTAGTCGTTCTTCAAAGGTTTTTGAAACATGGTCATTATCAAGTATCACCATAATATCTATATCGCTATGTTCATTTGGATTACCGCTTGCATGAGATCCAAATAAAATTATTTTATATGGGTCAGAAGGTTTTAAAGAATTTACTAAATTATCCAACATTGCATTGAAATCCATAACTAAATATTATTATTGTTCATTATTTTGTCAATCCCAGCATACTAAAATTACTTTGAAAGTCTTATAATTTATTAATCTTGATGATGTTCGTTATAAATGATACCTTTTAAAATCTAAACTTTTTGCGCCCTCGCGCAATAGCCGGGACATAAAATTAACAATTATGGAATATTATGTTATCCAACTGCTTACAGGAAAAGAAGAATCTTTTCTTAAATACGCAAGAAACTCTCTGCAAGAGAAAAATATACGTTTTTTCTGGCTAAGAAGAGAGCTTTTTATAAAAAAAGCAGGTATAACAAAAAAATCAGTGTCCTCAATATTTCCAGGCTATATTTTCATTGAATCTGACACAGTTTCATATGATTTTTATAAAAATATAAGAAAATTTCCAGGATTTTGCAGGTTTTTGAGGGATAATGATGATATCAGACCCCTTCCAAATGATGACAAAAAGTTTGTTTATCAGCTATCTTTAAATGGAGAAATAGCAGGAATTTCCAAAATTTATTTTAATAAAGATGATAAAATAAAAGTTATAAGCGGCCCCATGAAGGGTCTTGAAGGGGAAATCGTTAAAGTAGATAAAAGAAAAAAAAGGGCAAAAATAAAATTAAAATTATATGAAGATTCTTTTTTAATTGACTTTGGGTTTGAATTGATTGAACATTCTAGTGAAGAATAGTTTTAAGGAAAATAGCAAAAATGAAAAATAGAATAGCTGTTATTGGAGCAGGAGAAGCAGGCAGATCCCTTGCAGCCGAAATAATAAAAAAAGGGATTGCAGGAGAAATTGTCTGTTATGTTGATGATAAAAAAACAAAAATAGGCGCTGAAATCGACGGTATACTGGTTGAAGGTCCTATATCAGATATTCAAAGAATACAAAAAAAATACAAAGCAGATGAAGCTCTTATTGCAATACCAAGCGCTCCGCGCAAAAGAATAAAAGAGATATATGATATTCTGCAAAAAGGTAAATTCAAACGGATACTAATTCTTCCGGGAATATCCCAAATAATTGACGGAAGCGCTCATTTGATACAAGCAAGGGAAATATCTGCGCTTGACCTTCTTGGAAGAAACCCTGTTGTAATACCATTAAAGAAAACACTTCAATACCTTAGAGATAAAAGAGTTTTAATAACAGGCGCAGGGGGAAGCATAGGCAGTGAACTTGCGAGGCAACTTCTTTCTGCAAGCGCATCAAGACTCTATCTTTTTGGGCATGGAGAAAACAGTATTTATGAAATAGAAAAAGAGCTAAATCTTCTTCAAAGAGAAGGGGTTGGTGAAAAAGCTACGATCATACCAATAATAGGAGAAATACAGGATAAGGATTTTATCTCTTTTATATTAAAAAGGGTAAAAGCTGATGTTATCTTTAATTGCGCAGCATATAAGCATGTTCCCATGATGGAAGTAAACCCTGTGCAGGCAGTGCAAAATAATGTCTTTGGAACCAAAAATCTTGTTGAAGCTTCAATAGAAGCAGGTGTAAAAAAATTCATACATATCTCGACAGATAAAGCTGTAGAGCCTATTGGTGTCTATGGAGCGACAAAGCTTATATGCGAAGATATAGTTCTTAATAACAAGAATTCAAATATAGATTTTATGGTTGTAAGATTTGGAAATGTTCTTGGGTCGCGCGGAAGTATTTTACCTTTATTCAAAGATCAAATTTTAAGCTCAGGCCATGTTACAATTACTCACCCTCAAATAATGCGTTTTTTTATGACAATACCAGAAGCTGTTTCACTGGTATTAAAAACAGCAGGTTTTGGGGAATCTGGAAACCTCTATATCCTTGATATGGGAGAACCTCTTTTGATAAAAGATATTGCAGAGCAGATGATAAAATTTTATGGACTTGAGCCGGACATTGATATTCCAATAATTTATACAGGGATAAGACCGGGCGAAAAATTTATGGAAAAACTCTGGAGCGACGATGAAAAAATTGAGCAAACAAAAGTGCAGCGGGTCAATATACTTTTTGAAAGAAAAGGGCTTGGAGATAAGCTTAATAAACTTCTTTCTGAACTAAAACCTATATGTTATTTTGACTCAAGATCAAAAAATAAATACAGAAACAGACACCAGCTTAGAAAAATCTTAAAAAAATATATCCCTACTATTGAAAGGCCGGAAAATGAACCAGAATACTAAAGCAAAAGTCGGAAATACTTCGCCAAGCAACAATTTTATACCTTTTGCCCTCCCCTCTATAGGCAAAGAAGAGGAAGAGGCTGTTGTAAAAGTTATAAGAAGCAATTGGCTTACAACAGGCAAAGTTACAGAAAATTTTGAAAAAGAGTTTTGCAAAAAAATTGGATCCAAATACGCAATAGCTGTCAACTCTGCGACCGCAGGGCTTCATCTTGCGCTGGATTCTTTTAACCTCAAGAAAGAAAGTTATGTAATTACTTCTCCATATACATTTACATCAGCAGCAGAAGTTACTCGCTACCTAAACTTGCATCCTCTTTTTGTTGATATAACCGAAGAAGATTATAATATTGACCCCATTTTGATCGAAAAAGCAATCAGAAGCAATAAAAATGTTTCTGCAATAATGCCTGTCCATATAGCAGGGCATCTCTGTAAAATGAAAGAGATAATGGACATTGCAAATAAAAAAAATATTCCTGTTTTTGAAGATGCTGCTCATGCTTTTCCGGTCTGCGAAGCTTCTTCGGGAAAAGAAAAAAAGAAATTTGCAGGCACATTCGGAGACGCAGGCATCTTCTCGTTTTATGCTACAAAAACAATAACAACAGGCGAAGGGGGGATGATTGTAACAGATAATGATAAAATCGTTCAGCACATGAAAATGATGCGCCTTCATGGAATCGACTGCGATGTTTGGGATAGGCAAAAAACAAAAAAGAATAAATGGTACTATGAAGTAAAAGCTCCTGGGTATAAATATAATTTAACAGATATTGCAAGCGCCATAGGGATTGAGCAATTAAAAAAAGTTGATATATTTACAAAAAGGCGCATCAAAATCGCAAAGTTATATAATAAAGCATTTAAAGAATATGATTTTTTAACCCTCCCGCCTGCTTCTGAAAGCCATTGCTGGCATTTATATATAATAAGAATAAATAACGCTAAGCTTAAAATAAACAGAGATGAGTTTATTCAAAAACTACTTGATAAAGGGATAGGGGTATCTGTTCACTTTATTCCGCTCCATATTATGCCATATTACAAAAGTTGTTATGGCTTAAAACCAGAAGATTTTCCAAGATCAATGGAAAAATATTTAACATCAATAAGCCTTCCGATATACCCGGCTCTTGATGATGAAAAAGTTAAATATATAATAAATAGCGTTGTTGAAATAGGTTCCAGGAGTTATCGCTAAAGTTAGTGCCGCCGCTGTTAGGGTTTTCGCAGGAGGATTTTTGAGTAAAAAGAAAGAACAGCTTTTTCTGAATGATTATTATCTCCCCAATATGTTAAATGCTTTTATATTCAGATCTGAAAAAACAAGAGGGACAATAAAATCAGCAAATCTTCCTCCGCTAAATGATAAAAACTACACAATAATATCATATAACGACATACCTGGAAATAAAGAGATAAGTTTTCTTAATAATCAAATACCTATACTTGCAGATAAAGTAATAAACTATAAAGGCGAACCTGTTTATATTATAGTTTACAGCAATGAAGAATCATGTAAATTTGCCAAAAGCGGAATATTCATTGATATAGAACAAGATCCATATCTTTCTTTTGATAAAAAAAAATTATCAGAAGAGCAAATTGTTTATAAAAAATCATATTCTATCTCAGACGAAAAAGAAAATAAAATAGATTTTTCACAACTTAACGAAGATATATATCCAAAATCTGACAATGATCTGCTGCTTCAAGTCGATGATTTTTTTGCCAACCAATACCATACAAGATATTGTGAGCCATACGGAGCAATAGCCCAGCCTGAAAAAAATGGAAGCATGATAATTTACACAGTTACACAATGGCCTACTCATGTGCAAAAAAGCGTTGCTGATACACTTGGAATAAGTTATAAAAATGTTAAAGTTATTATTACAGCATTAAGTTCTCCACTTGAAGGGAAAATATGGTACCCTTCTCTTATATCGTGCCAGGCAGCAGTAGCAGCATGGAAAACAGGCAAACCTGTAAAGTTGATATTATCAAAGCAGGAAACCAATAACTTTACCCCTGCGCAATTTCCATTTCGCATTACATATAAATCAGCTATATCCAAAACAGGCAAATTGAAAAAAATGGAAATAGACATGGCAGTTGATGCAGGAGCATATCCGCTTATTATCGACGAGTTATATGAAAAATCTTTTTTTTCTGCAGCAGGCTTCCTTGACTGCCCGGATATCTCCATGAATTTTTCTGTAATAAAAACAAGCAAACCTCCCATGTCATTTATTTCAAGTTTTAATTTTTCACAATTTAATATTTCACTTGAAAAACATATTTCAAATATTGTCAGGAAATTGAGATTATGCCCTATAGAATGGAACACAAAAAATGTTAAAAATAGATATTGGAATATTCAGGAAAACTCCAAAAAAACAATAACTTCCAGCATGGAAAGTATTCTTTCGATTATAGATACTGTTTCTGCATCATCTGATTTTAAAAGAAAATATGCTTCATTTGAGCTTATGAGAACAAATAAAAAAAATAATAAAAGCAACAAGTTATCGGGGATTGGATTTTCATTGAATTTTTTTAACAATTCAATTCCTCTTAAATCAATGGAAAAAGAAAAATTGTCATTAAAAATGTTGCTTGATAATTCTTCCAATTTAAATATTTATACGCTCACTGTTCCTAATGGAAATCATAATTATGATATATGGAAAAAATATTCAGGAGAACTTTTAGGAATTCCGGGAGAGAAAATAAATATACTCCCCCACCAGACAGATACTGCGCCTGCTTCTGCTTCTTATGCTTTTTCCAAAGGGATTGGCGGATTTAGCGAGTTGTTAAAAAAAGCTTCACATGATATGCAGAAAAAAAGATTCAGGGATCCCCTGCCCATAGAAATTACAACTTCGCTTTCGCTGAATACTCTTAACAAAAATGATTTTTCATGGGGAGCATCAGTGGTTGAACTTTCTATTGACATTTTTACATATGAAATTGAGGTAAAAGGAATTTGGTGTTGTTTTGACTGTGGACACATGATAAATAGAGACATTATAGACAAGAGTGTATATTCTGGAATTATTGACAGCCTTAATTGGATATCCGCGCCTTCAGAAAAAGTTACCCGCCATTTTGTAAATATACCAATTTTTACAGAATACAATAATGTAACAAAAAAGGGTAAATCTTTTGACATAGGAGATTTACCTCTTTCTTTAATTCCAGGAGCTTACTATAATGCGCTTATACAAGCTTTAGGAGAAGACATTAATAGCATCCCGCTGACTATTGATAAAATCGATGCTATTCTTAATATTAACAGGCAAAAATGAATATAAAATTTATATTAAATAATACCGAAGTACTTGTAAATATTGACCCGTTCACCCGCCTCTCAACAATGCTTAGAGAAAATTTTGGGCTCTTATTTACAAAAGAAAGCTGTCTAAGCGGAGAATGTGGAGCATGTACTGTATTGCTTGATGGCGCACCTGTCCCTTCATGTGTTGTACTTGCCTTTACTGTGAAAAACAGAGAAGTAATAACGCTTGAAAATTATGAAAAAACAGAAAACTGTGAGATAATAAAAAAATCTCTTAAAAGTACAGGCTGTTATCTTTGCGGATATTGCAAACAGGGTAGATTATTAGCTTTCCAGCATTTTATAGAGAGACACAAAGAATTAAGCGATACAGATATTTCCGAAGTGCTTTCGGGGAATTTGTGCGAATGTATTGATATTAAGTCTCTTAAAAAGGGAATAAAACTTGCGCACCTTACTATAAAAAGGAAAAAAGCAGGGAAATATTAAATGTCAACAATATTTGAACCAAAAACAATTAATTCTCTTTTGCGGATACTAAAAAAATATCCAGATGCTCTGATATATTCCAGTGGTCTTGAAAAAATTTGTCAGTCCAGAGAAAAAACTGTTTCATTCAATAAAGATATTATCTACATAGAAAGAATTGAAGAATTACAAAGAATGAACCGTTCCGAAAGATATATTGAAATAGGATCAGCAACCAGAATCAACAACATTATCGAAAAAGGGAAAAATATAATTCCAGGAATATTGCTCAAAGCAATGAAAAACATTTCCCCTCCTAATTTTAAAAATATACTAACGATTGGCGGAATGGTTTGCGCAAAAAGAGAAAGAAACACTATTTTTTCTGTACTTTCAATACTTGATGCAAAACTTGAAATAAGATCAAGCAGTTCCTCAAAATGGATAAGCATAAATCATTTGTTTAACTATAATGTGATCAATCTTGCGCCAGGTGAAATTGTTACAAAAATAAGATTATATCTTGGAGATTATGATATTAGCGTGTACAGGGAAATCAATAATGGCTTTGCTTTGCAACTTGAAGATGATTCACTGCCTGGACCTGCTTCGCAGAATGAAGGCCCTATAAGTTTTTCTGCAGTGGTATCGCTTACAAAGAAAAATATAAATTCCATACAATTCATATTCAGCGTTTCCAATACTTTTGTTATCAGAAATAAAGAAGTAGAGTCCAATCTGGAAGGTCAAAATATTCCAATAGATGAAAAACTTGCAACAACAATAATTTCACAGTTTTCAGAACATCTGGATAAAAAATACGATACCATTAAAAGCCATAGAAAAAATATAATAATTAATACTCTTAACTGGTTTATCAAAGAGCTTGATTATTTAATATAGAGTCAATTCAATCTGCACTTGTCAAAAATCTCCATAAGGCTTAAAAAATATTATTTTAACTTACAAACATTAGCGATATTGCAGGGATAAATGTTATAAGTATTACAGCAACAAGCATAATAAAAAAGAAAGGAACTATTGATAAATATATTTTCTCAAGAGGTTGTTCAAACCTGTAGCTTGCCAAAAATATATTAAGCCCCACCGGCGGAGTAAGATACCCAAGTTCAAGATTTGCAAGAAATATGATTCCAAGATGCACAGGGTGTATATTATATACTTCACCTAACGGAAGAATGAGCGGTACCAGAATAAGAGTTGCAGAAAAAATATCCATAAAACAGCCTGCAATAATAAGCATAATATTAAGTAAAATAAGAAAAAGAATTTTTGATGTTATGCGGCTGGATATCCATTCGCTAAGCCGTTGAGGTATCATTTCATCAATCATATAAAAAGAAAAAGCTTTTGACATTCCAAGTATAATCAATATACCGCCTATAACAGGAGCGCTCTTTTTTACAACAGCAATAAGTTTTTTAAAATCTATCTCTTTATGTATAAACACTTCTACAATCAGTATATAGATTACTGCAATTGCTCCTGCTTCAATAATTGTCGCGCGCCCAGAAAAAAAGCTTATTAGAACAATAAAAGGGAGAAGAAGCTCCCAAAAACATTTCTTTATACTTTTTAAAATATTAAAAATATTTACTTTCTCATATTGTATTTTGTGTTTTTGAGTATACCAAATTCCTGTTATTGATAATGATAAAACAATAAGAACTCCAGGAAATATTCCAGCCACAAATAATGTTTTTATATCAAGATTCGCAGTAATTGCATATAATATTATTGGCAGGCTTGGGGGAAACAGCAAGCCTATACTGCCGGAAGATGTTAAAATGCCTGTTCGGAATTTTTTATCAACCCCGTATTTTTCCAGAATTATATATAAAAGCCCGCCTACTGCAAGTATTGTAACGCCAGAAGCTCCTGTAAATGTTGTAAAAAAAGCAGAAATAAGGACTGCGGCAATTATTATTCCTCCTGGAAACCAGCCAAAGCTTTCCTTAAAAAATTCAATAAGCCTCTTCCCTGCCTGACTTTCGGATAATATAAAACCTGTAATAGTGAATAACGGGATAGCAGGGATCATGTTTCCAGTAAGCGCAACATAAAATTCATTCATAACTATTGGCGTATAACCAATGGAAACAGAAATAAGTATATATGTAATGCCTCCAAGAACAATAAAAATTGGCGCCCCAAGTATTCCGGATATAATAAGCAAAACAATCAGGGGTGTTTGTATAACCGGCATCAACGCAACAGAAATATCCATTAGTTTATTAATAAAACCAGGCAAGTTATTAGTATCTACGTTACTGTAAAGCGAAGGTGCTACAAAAAACGCCCCCAATAATATTACAGCTAAAAGAAAACCAACTTTTTTTTCAAAAGAAGAATCTTTTTTTAATTCATTTATGATTTGATTTAAAGCCATTCCCAAAAAACAAATAGGCATTATGGCTGTTAAAAATCTGGTACTTAAATAACCCACTCTATCGCTTGCATCAAAAGCAATAAAAATAAAAAATATAGATGCTGTAAAAAAAGCCATTAAAATCGAAATTTCAATTGCTTTGCAGAACGAAGAGGTTGCTTTTTGGAATTTTTCAGGAATATATTTTTTTCCTGCTTCCATTGCCAGATGCCTTCCATTAGCTGTTGCAACATAGCTGCCAACAAGAGCGATCCATAAAACAATATGTCTCATCATTGCATGTGAAGCAGTAATTCCTGATTTGAAAAAAAATCTTATAATAACTTCCAATATAGGAATAGCAGCGAGCAACACAATTAAAATGGTAATAATTGTATTTACAAAATATTCAAACTTGTTCTTTCTATCTATTTCTGTATTCATCTATATACTTTCTGACTTCTGCATAAATTTGCGGAGAAAATGTCTGCCTCGCATAACGCTCAGCAGCAACGCCTACAACTTCTTCCCATTCAGCAAGAGCTTCCGGAGTTAGTGGAACAAAATTTAAATTTCTTTGCCTCATTACTTCATTATCAAGTCTGGCAATTTCCTGATAAAATCTGGCTATGATCTCGGAAGTTCTCCGCATGATTTCAGGCTTATATCTGTCATCTATCCTATTCCATGTTCTTTCGTTTATTAAAAGAAGACCATATACAGGGCTTATAGGTAAATCAAGCATATAAGGAATATGTCGTATAAGGCCCAATGCGCTTGCAGCATATGGTGTTTTATATGTAGCGTCGGCCATACCTTGATTTATTCCGGAAATCAAATCAGTAAAACTCAATGGGATAACTCTAAAACCACTTCTCTGCCATATTTGAATTGCGTTATAGTCATTATTGTCAACAGCAAGTCTTATCCTTCTAAGGTCATCTGGATAAAGAACCCTTGATCTGCTAAACCACCTTACCCAACCTGTGTTTGTCCAACCAAGAGCAACGTACCCATTTTCCTGAAGTATTCTATTAAATGTTGGCTTCATTCTTCTAAGAACATAGTCAAATTCATCATCATCTCTTATAAGCATGGGAGTACTAAGTATAAAAAGGTCATCAGCAATATTTTTCATACCATAGGGAGTAATAGCAGCAGCATCCAGTGTTCCAATTCTCATTCTTCTTATTATGTTTTCTTCTGTGCCAACTGCTCCACCAGTGAAAATTCTTACAGTAATTTTACCATTGGATATTCTTGTCCATTCTGCAGCTATCTCTCTTATAGTTGTTTCCCATAGAGAGCCAGCAGGGGCTATTGTACCTATTCTTATTTGTTGTGCAAAAATATCTATATTAAAAACAATAAGAAATATAAGGAATAATAATACTCTTTTCATAATACCTTCCTAAACTCTGTTTCGGTTTACTAATCAATCAAAAAATAATTCTCGATATTTTCCAAAAGCCATATAGCTCTTTCCCTGTTTATTGTATTTTCCAGCCTGTTTTCGGGATATTTATTTATATCAAATGATATGGCTTTTTCAAGCATTTTTTTGAATTCTGCAACACCTTCTTCTGTCTGATTTTGAGTAGAAATAGTAGTAGCATAAGCAATATGGGGGGATATTCTTCTCCCTTGTGATAACTCAACTGTTCTTGCATAGTGATACTTGGCTTTTTCAAGAGAGCCGCCCATACCTTCTGGCATTGAGGCATAATACAATAGAAAAAACTCATGCAATGCGCCATCACTATAATCCGGGTCAAGCCCATAAGCAATATACATTATTCTGATTGCAGCATCTCTAAGAGGTGCAAAGAATGGGTCTGTCACATCAATAGATATAGCGCTCATAAGCCCTGCGCCAAGCCAATAAAGGGTAGTAACATCTCCTTTTCGATAATTGAATTCAACAGTTTTTGGGTCAGTAAGATCGATTTTTATTCTATATTTGATTTCAAGAGACTCTCTCAAATAATTGCTTCCCCTCATATATAGACTTTTTGCCCTTGCATACATTTCTGCTTGTCTTCTCCATTCTGTATAATCAAGCATACTTGCAGGAGTTTGAACAAAAAGATTAGAATAAATAATAAAAAGTTGGCCTGTTGCTGCTTTTACTTCATGGTTGCGGGGATCACTCTCAACCATAATTTCCATAAGTTTCAACGCAAAAGGAAAAGCTTCTCTTACCAGTTGCGGATCATCATCTTTTGAAAATGCGCGCATCCCAGCTTCACCCAAAGTATTGGAGATAGCATTAACAGCCATTTTATTTATAGAACAAGAGGGAGTTACAAATATTACAAATATAATTACAAATATTACAAAATTTTTTTTAAAATAATCCATGAAAATCCTCTTACCAGCATATTTTTAAATTGCTTTAAAGATATATCCATTATATTAACATAGTTTTTGTTATTTACTTAAAATTATTACATACTTTTATCATTTTTGTTAGAAGTGAGTCAAAAAGATTTGCAAATTTTTGTAAATCTTTTTGACTAAAGCTTGTTTCTTCACTTACTTTTAGCCCTGACTCTCTCATTGTAAGCATTATATTGCGTATAGAAAGCCTCTCTTTTACATTTTCAGATGTATATTGCGTTCCCCTGTCATTAATAACATTTATACTTTTACTTACAAGCTTTTCTGCAAGAGGGATATCTCTTGTAATAACAATATCATTTTTTTCAGTATTATCAAAAATAAAATCATCTGCTGCGTCAAGAGCATCGTCTACGATAATATCTTTAACAATTTCTGAATTTTTATGGGGGATTTTTTTATTTGCAACCATTATAAGGGGTACTCCTGTTCTTTCTGCTGCTTTTAATACAATTTCCCGAACTTTTATAGGGCACGAGTCTGCATCGATCCATATTTTCATATATTGACCGATGCCATATACAAGATCCCATCGCCATTTATTATATATGGAAATGCGCAGGCAGGAATAATAAATGAGTCACCATTTTTAAAATTATAAGAACTATTTTCAGCGGGGAATGTTACTTTACATTCATTGCCAATATAAAAATAAAGTTCAAAATTTTTTCTTGACTTTTCATAACTATAATTGCCTTTATCCAGGGAAATAACAGAAAAGGTAAACTCCCCTGCTTTGGTGATATATTTTTCTACATTTTTATCTGTTTTTGGCAGAGTAATCCCTTTATCCATAGAAGATTTTTTAAAATTTCCAACTTCAAAAAGCCCTTTGACATCAATATATTTTGTTGTAAGTCCGCCTCGAAGCACATTATCGGAATTTGCCATGATTTCAAACCCTATACCCGAAATATATGAATGAAGTTCCCCTGCAGGTATAAAAAGCGCACTATGCGGTTTTAGTTTTAAGATATTTAAAAAAAGTGGTGCAAGCACTCCAGAGTCATAACCATAAACAGAATAAAAGTTATTTATTGTATCAGAAATTAGCCCATTATATTTTTTACAATTACTAAGTGTTTGATCAATAATATCATGCAGATTATTTTTATCTATTGATAAAAGGTATTTAAAAAGTTTTTCTATTGTTGCCAATTTTTTTTCTCTTTCTGCTCTTTCAATAAATAAAGGAGAAAATGCCCTAAGATTTGAGTATATATCACTACACTCCCTAAAACCTTTTAGAAGATAAAAGTCCGTTAGAGTATATATAAGTTCTGGTTTATGATTTCTATCCTTATAAGTTCTGTTGTAAGCTGAAATATCGATTTTTTCTTTTTCTTCATTATCAAATCCCTTTTCTGCTTCTTTTTTTGAAGGGTGGACTTGTATTGAGAGAGGTTTTTCTGCAGCAAGTATTTTAAATAAAAAAGGGAGTTCAGCGCTGTATTTTTTACTTACAGGCTTTCCCAATATCGCATTGCAATCTGTTTTTATAAATTCCGATAAATTTATTTTTTTATCATTGGAAACAGAGACCAATCCATCGCCATTTTTATGGCTGCCCATCCAGAGCTCAGCCAAAGGATTTCCTTTTAAATCATCTCGTTTTATAATATTTTGTATACCAGAAAGAGAACCCCAGTCATAGTCTTTTAAGACAGGTGTAAAATTATACGCTTTAATAAACTCTTTATTATTTTTCATAGTTGATTAAGGTAGTTTAACATATTTTTATATAAAAAACATAATTAATTAAACGAGTTTATATGCTGTGACAAATTAATATTGGGTAGCGGCAGATTCGAACTGCCGACCCCTTGCGTGTCGGAAACCTCTTGTAATAATCTCCGTATATTTACGGCTATTTCCTTCTATTATATACTGTCAAATACTAATATCCGTGTATATAGGTATATTTCAAAGTGTTAACATTTTTGTTTGCACTAAACTTGTCATCAAAATCAAGATAATTAATATTTATCAAGGCAAATTAACCTATTAAATATACCCCCACAACGCCGCCAATCCCAGCAATAACAAGGGCTATTACTGTTTTAATCAAAAAATCAAGCCAGTTTTTATGATTACTCTTGTAGCCCTCAATAATTTTCTGTATGCTTTCCATATCTTTTATTATTTCT
>Ga0131853_10002404_pt1 | contig 33408 bp, 23 predicted proteins | sample TergutLab28metaG_FD_92764 | JGI IMG/M metagenome (GOLD analysis project Ga0131853, IMG submission 92764) | Labiotermes labralis P1 segment gut microbial communities from Petit-Saut dam, French Guiana - Lab288 P1 (version 2) (version 2) | ecosystem: Host-associated > Arthropoda: Insects >... | reverse complement strand
CAGATATAATGTTCTATTTCCAAACAAATAGCAGATAATATTAGCACTATTTTAATTAGTAGTGTTTCCATGGAATAGAGTTCTTGATAATATGACAGTCGCTCAACTATTCAAGAATTCACAACCTTTTATAGAACGCAGAATTTCACAGCCATGTTCACAAGAATCCACCATTAGTCCGTATCTTAAGCCATATAAATTCAATCAAGACTCTCGTAACTGATACGTTAAGGCCAATTTTATTATATCAAATCCATGTAGACCTACGTCTACGTATTCCAGATACATTTTTCACTTCTGGAACTCAACAGACTTCATACATGCATTTCTGATGCCCAACATACCTGCCGTATTACTCGTTCGTCTCACCTCTTTGATTTGAGCTCTCTTAAAAATAGTTTATGAAGTATCTCATTATGTGATTTCCGAAATCCGAAGTATCTTCTCTGAACGTCTTCAGATACCATAGGCGAAGAAGCGACATTCTTGGCAGAATGGCAGTTTTCTCCATCTACAGTCTGATCTTCACTTCTTCGCGAAAGTTACGTTTTTCTTATTTATTATTTGAAAGATTTTTACTTTTGCTGTTTTATGCCTCACGCTTGTCTACAGTACGCTTTTCCCCTGCAACGTGTTTCAGCATTGGAGCAAAACCCTGCCCTGACCGTCATTTCCAACCCCAGTGGAAGATGTGTGCTTACATCCCACTAAGCAATTTTAGCTACCGGGTTGGCCTGTCATGGACGTAACTACCGACCAATTTACATTAAGAAATTCCTGATTAATATCAATAATTTAATTAAGTTTTCCACTTTTCAATTAAATGTTTCCTGGCTACGTGTTTATATATATATCTCAGTCTATGTACAGGAAATTGTAGGGAAAGGATTAAGTAGAGATGGTTTCAGTCTTTAAGTACAAGTCCCTAAACCGATAATGACCAGGATTACGTGAAAGTAATACTGAAAACCAGAGCCAGAACTTCCGTTCCTCTAATTTGATTGGGGAAACCTCTCCGACATACCCCAGATGATGACACATACTTGTAATTAATTGGTCTATGCGGTACAAAAGTATAATACGACAAATCAATAAGTAAAATCGCTATCATTTTCAACACAAAAATTTTTACGAGAAAACAGAGTCTAATTTATCAAATAAGCTAAACGTTACAACCTTAATTAGGTCATCTTCAGGTTCAAATTATAAAACGTATCGAGAAATGCACTATATAATTTTAGATAGAAGACTGTACCCCCAGTTCCCAACTAGACACCGAGAATAGAAACATCTACCTACCTTCCGGGAACCAACCTCAATTCTCCGGCCTTCTAGTCCACAACCAGCCACAGTACTGACCCAACTACCAAGTCTCCGTAATGTACAGTAGGAACATATGTATGTAGGCCTATACGGATGATACATGATACAAGATACGTTACATGATCATAATGCAAATTGTACTAATGTTTCCGTGCTACATACGGCTTACATTGCTAAGAAATACTGCCAGTAGTGGTCTGGATTTATTTTCTATTCGAGAAGATCTGCGAAAGAAACATGTCCCGCCGTATATCAACAGATGCACATCATTCATTCACGTCTTTTCTGTCAGTCAGCAGCAGGAATCGTAAGGAGTCATAACTACTAATCAAAGACATCGTTCATAAAAACACATTTTGGAAAAGAACACGACTGAAATGTACGCATAGCGCAGTAAGTCTGGCATGTTTGGCTCCTTTGTTTATTTCAAAACAGACAAAAGTTAAATTTTAGCATTGAACAGTTGCAGCTGCATATACTTTCATTCGATATATATTGTGTACACAAGTAAGACCTATCAATTCTCGTGTGAAGAAGTAACGTTTATTATCGACATTTAAACACTTCAGTAATCTTCATGTATCGTTGGAAAACAAATTATGATCCAGTATTATATTCTTAGTAGTTTGACAATTTACACATGTTTAACACTTCAAACGCCGAGTTAAATCCCATCTGCTAATTGCTGGCATTATTAGAAGCTCGCCATATTCTCCACGTTAGCGGGATAAGGGTTAACCATGTCAAAAACCGTTATGTTTCGTAAAAATGTATCGAACATAAAATTTATACGTTATTCATCTTTTATTTGAAACGTCATCACTAAGATAAATATTTAACGAGATAAATTCGAGATACGAATCTGGTGTTTCACGTCAAATGGTCCTTAAAAGCTTTCGGATCAAAATTAAAGTTAAAACAGACCTATATGTGTTAATAAAATTCTACACTGATTTCACCTAAATCCGTTCACCGTTCCTCTTGTCATTTCAAACGTAAGGCCGGGAGGACAAATGCAGCGAATGTAATGGAGTCTCCAAATGTTGCAAAAGCAACTAATAAAACCGGATGAGGATTTGGGAGATGTTGGGCTCTTACAGCGGAGTTGCTGAATATTCTAATATTTTGGATATTGACATCACATCACAGAGGATCGGGACCATCTCGTTTCAGTATTTACTGTGGGCAGGCAAAAACGGTCTCAACAAAGTCAGGTAACTCGTGGTTTAATGTTGTGATGAAAGTCACAGTCAGACAGATCTTGAACATAGAAGTGGAATCATTGAGACCAGCTCTTTGTAACGGACGTTGCGGATTAAGTTCCCTTGTCTGAAGACACAAACAGAATCATTTTCAGGAAGGTAGGTTTTTAAGGACTAACCTCGATTATACACGGGACTAAAGATATTAAAACTAAGTGCATTACATAAATACAGGTTGGCGCAGAAGTCACTTGACACTTGATGTTCAACATGTTGCCTGTAGCGGTGAGTGAGTATTACACCATTATGAACATTAAAACTGTAAATAGCAAGAACTTCCGTACATAATCTATGAATTTTCGGACCCATAAATTAAACGTGTTTCCTCTACGCAAATCCTGCTGCAGAAGTTGTTTCCTGCGCTTACAACTTACTGTAATGACTGCACTGAAGATATGAAAATATGAAACAAAAGAGAGTAAAATAACGTATGTTTCGGCATCTTGGGACATTATGAATTTAGCGTCCCTTAAAGTATTATACACGACCATGCCCCCTCGAAATATTGGTGAACTATTAAGAGAGATTTTGGCAATCCCGGTGGCTGCGCGGTCTGCGGCCGCTGGGTTCGTATCGCACTGGGTGCACGGATGTCTCTTGTGAGTGTTGTGTGTTGTCAGGTAGAGGTCTCTGCAACGAGCTGATCACTCGTCTAGAGGAGACCTACCGAGTTTGATGTGTCTTTATGGGATCTCGAAACTACAGCGATGAGGAGGCCTAGGTCCGCCAGTGCTGTCGAGCCATAAAAAATATAATCATTTTAATTACGAATAAAATTAACTACACCTGAATACAAATATGTAAGAGTACAAGAAAAACCATCATACTGGCAGGAGGGTAGTTTCAGGTGTATAAATCCGACAATAATCTACGTAGGTGAATCCCAAATACATTTTTATTACCTTTGTATTGCTATACTGAAGCTGATTCTATATTGGAATATGAAGATACACCAGTTAAGTGGAAATTCTAAAATCCAGTGCACCATGGATAAAAAATTAATTACCATCTAACTTCGATACAACCCTGATAAAGCACGCATAATTTTTCGAAACTCTTTTACTGAAAAGGTACATTTACTTAAACAAGCGAGCAGAATTTATTTCGTCGGTACCCAAAACAGTTCCAACTGAGTATCTAATAAAATGTAAAGTAGGCCCGGTGTGGCCCTTAGGGTGGGTAGAGATATAGCTCTACTCTTCCTTGACCGCGGCACTAGAAGGGGGTGAGTGGTCAGCAGCACGCCCCGGCCGCACTTTACCCCCGGGAAAGACCCGGTATCAATTTTACTGGAGACTGGGTGGGCCCCAGGGCCGGTCTGGACGAGCGGAAAATCCCGACCCAACCGGGATTCGATCCCGGACCGTCCAGCCCGTAGTCAGTCGCTATACCGACTGAGCTACCCGGCCCACGAGTGTCTAATACCGCCTCCTATTTTGAGGTCCAATTCTTCTGGGTGATGGCCAACTGAGTACATACGTGTCAGTCAGAAAGATGTCACAACCCAAACAAAAGACATGAATCATCATTAAGACTGTCGTGTAGACCTCATATCCCCCACCACATAGTTGTCTGCTACATAAACATTACACGGCGTTAGAATTGTTAATATTTCCTTTTAAATGAGATATAACTCATAACGTATCTAAAAATATGAAATCAGATACTGTAATAACATCCCCGCCATCAGTCTAGGCCACTTCCCCGTCCAATCACAAGTTTCCGGTGAATTAATAAAGGGCATTATAGTGCGATGTGCTTAGTCGTTTACAGGGGCTTCATTTCGATGCAGATACTCCGTTCTAGTTGTAAATAGAACAGAGTGTCTGTCTCAGTCAAACAGCTTTACCGCCCACTTCTAGCCAAATACAATTAATTTATTCATACAATAGCGTCGTCTTGCGAATACGTCATATATATTGCAGTCATCGCTGAATTTTAAATTAAAATCGCGTTCATCAGTCGCGTAGCCACATTTCCGCACATGAGCAATTTTTATGCGGCCGTGCGTAAAACAGAATGGTTGAGTCTCCGTCTATCAGTCCACATGATTCACCTCACAAACCACTGAATGTGGTTTGATCAGCACTTCTAAAGCCGACGTTCGTCAAAATCAAACAAATAAATTCAGTTCCCATCTACCGCGAAACACTATAAAGACAATTCTGAATGAAGGCATCACGATGTGCTTGAAAATCGATAAGTATTACACAAACATACGTCAGCACAATCTATTTATTCTATAGTATGGCTACATGTTTCGACTAGATATTAGTCATCTTCAGGCCCCTACACTTACTTTACCAGATGACAAGACAGATAAAGACAAACTCGTTAATGTAGCTCTAGGAAATAATCGATGTTTATTCTGAGACTCATGGAAAACGCATAAACAGATTTCGTGAACAATACGTAGTTGCTGAATGTTAAACCTGGTGGCATGGATAACTACAGCTGGGACTGATGGTTAGGTTTGGTATACTGTAATTTATACTGACACTTAATTGTGGCTATAAGATTTTGACGATCGTATATTACGACTATGATTAATTAGATTTTGGAATCTGTCAGCCGTCTAGTGTTACAAAATTTCAAGAAAAATCACTTCTGAAACTGATCTGTTTCTATCCTCAGAAAAGAAGGTGGTGAGACACCTAACCGTTTACGTCCATGAGACCCATCTCCGAGTCCTGATATTGTTACTTTCCTACTGCTGGTTTCTGTGGACGAAATGACCAAACCACGAACTCAGGTATACCTATACCAGATACATCACGCAGGATTACCACAACCGCACACGTAAGGCTACATCCAGAATTCAGCATTCCTCCTTAACCCAGCAGTGTAATGTAACAGGTATTCGCACGTCTGGGACGCGTTACTGTAACTTTCGCTCTGTTCGGCTCGCTACATGGACTGATCCACCCTCTTGCCAGTTTTCCAGCGCGTATCAAATGATGTTAGGTCACTAGGGCATATTCGGATGTGTTTCTGTGCTCGCTGTTTTCTTCGCGTCGAGCTGATGATCCTCGCACGACGTCTTCCCTCCACGAATAGAGGGTGGATCGCACGGCGTAGTCCGTTCGCCAGAATGCACATCGTCTTGTTCGAAACTAAACCTCGGTGTGAGTAGAACCCAGCGCGGTTACGTTACACCGTTACGTTGTTCCAGGGTGGTCAAGTCTGGACACGGCCTAAAGGTTCGGTTTCGAGAGTGCAGTAAAACTGTGCGATTAACAAACGCAGCGGCTGCAGCGTCTGACGTTACCAATGGAATAAAAAACCTTCTTTTGTTTGCTTTCTTCCGTTAATGCGGCCACTGAACGTTAGCGCATGTATCCACTACAAAGACCGCTCTTGGGACCAGCCATCTACGTCCGAATGTAAATAATAACATGGAGAAGGTGAAAAACTTTTCCAGCTTGCCATCTGACAGCAATGACTAACAATGACTAATAAACGACTGGAGCCAGACGCCTTAAAATTGGAAAGGAGCTACAACATACAATTTATGCACGTTACGTGCGAAACAGTGCTTTCAAATTAAGCAATAAAACCATAAAAACTGTACGTAACTTTAAGGTTCTAACGGACAATTTCATGTATACAGTGTACTTAAATTATGCAACAATGATAAGCAATAATTATAGCAACAGGCCTAATAGATCTAAATTTATAGAACTCTACGTAATTGGAATAAGTGGCCTTTTATTAAAATGTCCATTGCTATGGTCATAACCTACGTAACTCTTACGTTCTATGACGATTACATTCGGCTGCTGTAACCAAAAAGCCTCGGTACCTGCGTCTGACGCTACACATGTGCAGACAACAATTTTAATTACAATAAATCTGTATTCTGTTACACTGAATAAGTGCAGTTTATTTGGTTATAAACACAATGGGATGGCTTCCATAGAGACTGCAGTTGCAATATTCGGTCAGCGAGTGAAAGGTAAAGTCAGGTAAATAAAGCTGCTGGACTTAAATACCGTGTACGTGGTTATATAACATGAGCTTCAATATACGAACATTCAATGAACGTACTGTAACAACCAGTAATGAGAGTGACAGTGTATGTATAACGTAACTGAATCGCGTTCGCTTAAAGACTCTTGCCGTGCAAAAGCAAAACTATTAAATATTCTGAGTGTTTGTCTGCAGCCTTGGTTTTCCAGCATGCAAAGCGCATTCAACACATTACATTTTCATCTGTAACCAGTCTGGTTCTGCCATATCTTTTCACATTATCTCGAAAAGACACTATTTTCGGGAAAAGGATATTGAATATCAAACGTGTGTCTGGTTTCCTCTACGGCTCATTCTAAAAAGAATTAAGCCAGATATTATCATAAACATACACAGGGCTTTGATGTAAAGTACCGGGTATTCTTGAGAACTGCGCTCTCCTGGGTTTTTACGCAGCGAGTACAGGTAATTTTATTCCGACGTTTCAACACAACCTATCGGGTCCTATCCTCAGGGTTCAAGAATCCAAATTTCTCAGCTAATTCGCGGCGGAAGCCTAAAGTCACGCACTGGGTATTCTTGTCAGATTTTAATAGAACTTGAATTTTCTGGTCACATTTTCCAAACATACTCAAATATCAAATTTCATAAAAATCCGTCCAGTGGGAGCCGAGTTGTTCCATGCGGACGGACAGACAGACAGACATGACGAAGTTAATAGTCGCTTTCGCAATTTGTGAACGCGCCTAAAAACCAAAATTACGCAACGTTCTTGGTCAGGCCTAATGTTCAAAAAAAAAACTAGCCTTTAGGTATTGTATTTAATGACATTGCCAGTTACTAAAGTTGTATAGTGGCGGTCGTAAACAAACGAGTACCAATAATTGAAGAAATAATATTCACAAGAGGAATCGTAAAAACTCGGGGAAGCCCCTGTCCCAGTATCGCTTTTTCAACCACAAATCCCACGTGGGCTTGCCACAGATCGAAAGCAGGTTTCCTCACTAAGAAGTCGGCTACTAACTGCTTAAGCCAGGGAAATTCCTCCAAAAGCGTACTAACACACAACTGTATGAAGGTCATCACAACAACCCATTCGTCGGATTACTGAAAACAATAATCAAAATCGTCACAACTTGTTTTAGAAATATATGAAGTATTAAACCTGCAAGCAGTTACGCAGATGACACGTGCTGAATGAACAATAAATAATCTTTCAAGATAATTTTAATAAATTTTTTGGCAACGGTATCTCCTATTTATGGAAAACAGTACAGTTACAAATCCAGATACTATACAGATTGTGTTGCTAGGGCTACGTTATTGAAATTGTACATGGTGTTATTTCGCCTTCGTCTTTTGCGAACATACGAAACAATGCGCAATGTTAAGGAAGAATCGTGGACCATTTAATGAAACTTTATAAATTCCATACAATATAAGTCGTCGAATGAGATGGTCACTTTGAATAAACACTAAAAAATTTGAGAGAGTCTGGTCGTGGCACACTTCATTTATCATTTGGCGATACTGAGGAAAGCACAGTTAACAGTCGTAACTCCCATCGAGATTCGAAGCTGGTACATCTATAATACGGTACACGTGTTACTTCTTGAGCATCTGGCAGCATAAGGAATGTTAAAATGTTGTGCACAATGAATCAGTAACGCCTCAGTAACTTAAAACACGATGGAGTTTTGTCCAGCTAAAAAAAAAAAAAAAGTAGACACGAATCGAAGTATCCGAATCCCTGTCGTTTATGGGTGTGGTTCTTCGGAAAGTATCCGCCTGTTTGCTTTCCATGGCCTGCTAATAATTAAGCTTCGAAGCGGCGAAGCGTGGTTATTGCGGGGTCGTTCAGTAATTCGTTTACACGCTGTGTCGGCTTGAGGAACGAACACACGGAAATCACCTCAACAGCAAAGTCATCCCTCAGACGCATCCTTCCTACTACGTGCTGGCATGGATGGATGAGATTTCTCCCTGGAAAGTAATTCTAACCTGCCCCTCCTCTATGGCCAATAGAACTCTCATCGTGATCCAATATCAACGCAGAAGAAAATTACATTTTAGCAACAAATTACTCAAGCGGAACTGAATACTAAAATGCAGATGAGTTCTCCAGTTTGGTGCCTGCTCTGGCTTCGAGTATCTCCACATTTGATTTAAAGTGAGCTTACACAGGGGTGCCCAGGATAATAAATCTGCAGCCACGTCATATTATTACTGCTAGTAGATACAAAGGAAAATTTGCATTGTGCCAACCAGGTGTTAAACAGTGAACAATTCCAGGAACCGCTTATTCCGAAACGAACTCAATAAATACTGCTACTATTGCTGCTACTATGGCCCTGGGGTCGACTCAGCCTCTAACAGAAGTGAGGACCAGGAGCATTTCCTGGGGGTAAAGGCGGCCGGTGCGTAAGGCTGACAACCTTACCAATATCCTGTGCCGTTGTCATGATATCTGGGAATCTTAACTTCCTGGAACCCTCTGGGCACCTCGGGCCTGTAATGGGACTGATTTACCTTTACTATTGCTGCTACCACTACCACAACCACTACCACTACCACCACCACCACCACCACCACCACCACCACGGGCACCACCACCACCACGGGCACCACCACCAACACCAACAATTCCACAGTTGTGAATAATAACTTTTTACTTGCGTGCTTGTAAATGTGTACGGATATTAGAACATACATACGAGCATGAGCCTGCTTTGTACGTATAGGCCTATACATGCATTCATGCCAAAAAAGATAAACATACAATTCGCTGTGACTGTGTAAGGTTATTAATTGTGTGTTACAAAATAAAGACAATATAAAAGAATCTATAACCCATATGAAGTTACATACCATTCGCTCATACGGAGCAGTTGCTAGGAACCTTGATTTGGGAGCTTCCAACTTCGCAGTATTAATGATATTTGTATATCCCTGTTAGTAACGAATTATGCTGGAGATATAACATTATTATTCTGTGCAATCTTCATGCAGTGTGTGAAATGTAATAACACAGTATGGTTCACAGCACATCTGTTCATCAGTCAGGGGAACGTCACTTTATCATTCCCTGTTTCTTTCTATGAATGTACACCAGATTACTATGAAATTAAATCACAGACCTATTTGTTGTATAAAAATTTTGAGATGACATCGAAGGACGTATCCCTTTATTATTAAGACGTGTTATTCTAGATGGATAAATTTAGTTTTAATTAGTTTCTTACACGAACTAGGCGCCGGAATAATAATTCACATTTTGCATAGTAATTAGTCGCATAAGCCCACAAAATCAGCGCTGCAGACGCCACGCACACACAGTATATGACTGCTTAAGATACAGCTGTTTTGTTCTTATAACAAACAGCATCCTTCCTCGAATCAGGCGTAATATGGGTGAGGATCGTAATGCTTTTGGGTAGACGGCGTTGTACTTCTGGTGTTGATAGGGAGAAGGGGGAGGAGGTGGAGGGTTTCGGTGGTAGGATAAACAAAAAAGTACCATAAAGGGGCCGGCATCTGCAGACACGGTCGTTAGAGAACACAGATCGTGGTTGGTGCAGGGTTCGAATAACATGTAAGTCATTCACGATTTAGGCTTATACATTTCTTACAGCCAGTAATTATTCTACTCGAAGGCATCCTTCATTCGTTTTCTAAGATCCACAATTATCCACACGCAGATACTGGCAGCATTCATCGTTAGAACCGTGCACTTCAGTGTTCTCAAAAAAGAAACTTTTAAGATTTTAAGCCGGTCTTATCCGGTCGCAACAGCCCAAATCGGGCCTAGGCAGGCTCACTGGTGAAGTTTCCAGACCACACACAATTAGACACACAGCCGGTAGGGTTCCTCCGAACGAGAGTTCAGTTCTTCGCAGAGGCCGCTAACCATAAAACACACAATAAAGAGACGAACTTCCATGCCCTAAGGGGGATTCGAACCCGCGATCCCAGCAATCAAGCGGCTGCAGACCTACGCGTTAGACCGCACGTCCACCGGCATCGGTATAAAAGTAAACGGGCTAAGTAAATAGCCTAAGTCTACGCATCGTCCCCGTCCATATTTCTCTTCTTCCCTCCACCTCCCCCCATTCGTCTAGTCGGTACATGAACAGGGCAGTTATGAAAATCGATTACGTTTCATAACATTAACGTTCATAGTTACATCAGCAGACGGACAGGCACGAACGAACTCACTTCAGTAATAGACTCTGAATCGAAACACTGTCATCCCAGATGACTTGATCTTCGGATTCGAGAGACATGACGCGAGGTTACGCAAACAGCGAGGGGTATTATCAGGGACGAATAACGCCTTACAAACATATAAAGAACAATAATAAGTAATATCCAATATTTCGGCATCTACGTATTAATCCCATACCAGAAGGTGCATTAGTCTGTATTATTTATTTGATATTTTAGTCCGCGGTGAATTTCTGTTTAAATCCCTTTTATTGACCTACAATTAGATTCTAATAACCAAATTCTGTTAATTAATAATTAAATTCTTTAAATTCTCTTTTCTCAGGTATTCACCCATGATGAACTGCATCAAGTAATATTCAGTTCGTATTTGGAGCGTCGGTTTCTGCGGTATTTGATGAACATCAGGTGTGCTGTGCTACAACTCAAACAGAGCAATGGGTCCCTCAGTCGAATTCTGAGATTATTCAGACGGACAGAGAGCAATGCCCCAGAAACAAAAAGGCAGCCTGCACTTCCATTCCCTGGCTGTGTTGTCAAGGGAATGGGATTGGTCGTGGCTGTACAGCAACGTACAGCTTGTTTCTGCATACATCTGTTGCGGTCACCGTATCGAGTGTCTCCACCTGGGACACTAATTCCTGATATAGCAGTTCGAATAGAAGGTCCCAACAGTGAATATGGAGAGGAAATAATTCAAAAAACGGGTTTCGACGTGTCAATTGAACAAACTATAAATCAATATCAATCTTTTACAAATGGGTCAAATAAATTTCCTTGTAAGATACCAATCAACTACAGCGTAAAGTCTGGGTGCATCAGAATCAGCTATATCCCACAAAGTCCTGGAGTACATGAACTATCCGTCATTGTGAATAATGAACACGTTCCAGAATCTCCTTACTTAGTAACAGTTGACAGGAATGTTCCAGATGTGACAGGATGCTTGTCATTTTCTATGTCGGATGCGAAGAAAGTGTCAAGAAACCGGCCAGAACGGAGGAAAATTTTGCTCCGAACGGTCAATTTCATAACCGAACAAATTTTGCTGACAAATGGAGAGCTGAAGAAATTACCTTCAGATGGGAAGGTTAGTGTAGGCCGTATTCCGAGGCAGATGGCTGTTTGCTTTTCATTTGGTGGAATAAATAAATGGTGCGAATCTGGCAGCAATGACAAGAACAGTACGGAGCAAGGGAATGTAAGCGACATGGACATTAATAAGAGACGTGGATTGTCACTTGTGATCCTACCGCTGCATGCTGATACAAACAAGGGTACTCCTCAAACAGACAAACTCAGTAGAGGAGATTTGGATTTATACACATACAGATACAGGGAAGTTATTTCACTGTGTAGCCTGCTGCTGAAACGAAACCGCAGTCATGGTGTTTTCCAGATGCTACACTCAGTGGAAAGTGTTCTGAACGGAAGACCAATAAGACTCACAGAGAAAACATTCAAGCTAGTTGAGACTGGTATGAAATCCATTAAACCAGAAACTCTTTATGACACAGATGAAAGATATGTGGCAGAAGTATTTGGCAGGGAAGTGCTTAAAATTCATGAGATTTGTAGCAATGCAGATGTCACTAATAACTGTGAACAGACCCTCATGAAATGTGAATACCTTGCCTCTTCTTCACATAAAACATCAACTGAAGACAAAGCCAAGAATAAGTGTTCAAAGTACAAAAATACAGTTGTAACTATACATGAGATATCAAACACCTCAAGTCCAATAGCAACAGAAATAATTCATTTCGATGGGAACCCCAATATTTACACCAACCGCAAAAAAATCAGTCTATATTTTTGTGCCAATGAATTAATTTCAGTTGACAAGCCTCAGGACACAGAAATTTATGGATACTACAAGAAAGTTTACAGGAATTGTTATGCAGGAATAACTACTAATTTCATGTCCAGTACCTCATCTACATTACCTGCAAACAAACCTATCGCTTTTCATAAGCCACTTCATCTTGGTTTTGATGACGAAGTTCATTCCTATTACAGGACTATAAACATTTCAACTGAAAGTGAACAAATGAATGAAAAGTCGGGTAACCACAATGTCAACAAGCAGTTACAAACAATAAGAAACAGTCGTAAAAATGTTGTCGCAATAGAAAATGAAAACTCTGATTTAAACAAAATAGAGGCGTTGGGACTTCAAGGGCCAGAAAATGGAATTCACCGAGCCACATTAGTTCATATCACGGATGACGGTCACGTAATACCAGCAGAGCAATCTGCGCAATTGCTGACCAAAAGTAAAGCTTCAAGTAATAAGATTTTCAAAGTCGAATCTCGGAATCAATGAGCCGTTTGTTTCGGACAGTACAGTGAAAAAGAACCAATCTCTAATTATCATGATAAGAACTCCACACCAGCTAATCTGTAATAAAGAAAGGCAGAAATATAACATTGGATAAATAAGAAAGACGTCGAAATAGAAAGCAAATTATATTTCCAAGAAGCAAGGTTATTTTTTAGAAAGGTAAGCAGTATAAATCAGTTAATATCACGAATATGAGTCATCGCGAGATCCAAGAAATAAAAATGATCCAAATACGAATAAAATAAAAAAATTATTCATTGTAAGTACATGTTAGATAAAAACACAAATCCCCTTCCATATCTTAATATTGTATGCACCGTGCATGACGTCAAATGCAACCTGTCTAACCAGCTAGTCATGCATTAAAGATTAACCACAGTCGCAGCACTTTATCCTTCCTACGCGTTTCGGCACCCCGGAGTGCCATCATCAGGGAATTCTTATGTCGACATCAGCAGTAGATATCTACTACGTTCAACGTGTACGTACGTCGATTCGTCAAGATCCTCCCCGTATTTTTGTTACGAATTGTGCTTCTGGATGTCCACCGACCCTCCGGTGAAATTTGGTGGGCCTCTTATCGCAGCATAAACGGAGGTCAAAAGACTCTCTGTCCATTGGTTTTTTTTTTTTACTTTTTTGACATTTTAAACGTTTTATGGGGTGCTGCTGTGTGTTGACTTAAACTGGTGTGCACTTGGATGTTATACGTTGGACCAATTCAGAGGCGCAGCTTACGTCAACATAAGAATTTCCTGATGATGGAACCCCGGAAGTGCCGAAACAAGTAGGAAGGAAACAGTACGGCGATTTATTTAATCTTTAGTTCATGAGTAGGTGGTCAGACAGGCCGAACATCTTCGACGTGTTTCTACCATATCACAGCTCATGTTCAGAATGAAACTTTTATCAACTTATGAGGTACATATGGGTTGAAAACCTAAAACTCCACACAATAAAATGGCAATAAATAGTAGTACCGCTGACACACAATTTAAAGTAATTTAGTATTACTTATCAATGTGAGTAACGTAAGTCACGAACACAAAGCCGAAAGATTCCAGCAATTTCGTTAACAATTTCATGAGTACCGTAAAGAAATGCACCAAGATGCTGCCCAGGACAAATCTTTCAGCAAATGTCGATGACTTAGTTCCAATTAGTACTGTAAACGAAATTAATTCACAACGCTGTTAAGAAATTGTAATATTTTGAAGCTAACTGCAGGTTTAAAAAAAAAAAAAGGCACGTTAGAGACTCAATGTAGACAAAATTCGATAAAACGGTGAAGGCCATTTCTTTAGACGCCACGCCATATTTCTGAGAGTTTCCTCCCAGAATAGAGGATAAGAACGTGCGGTGCGAATCCTGCAACCAACACGTTTTCATATCGTGGTAGTTAATTAAGCATAGGGACAACTTCACTTTCACCTTTACTTTCACCCGCAAGAATCGGCTAGCCATAAGCACTACTTCCATAATGCAGTTATTCGTTTCTCGAAGGAGCATACAGTTTTGTCCCATAGAAGCGTAATTTTCTTGTCGTTCTTCGAATGCTATTTAATAACATATCATCATCTCGCCCATTCAGCGGTACTGAATTTACAGGAACTAAATTACTCTCAACTGAACAGCTGCACAAATGTTAGCGTGGGGGAGTGACTGTTGTCAAAAAGGTACTTAAATACGTCACTCTGACTTCTAAAACGTCAAGTTAAATGATTTGACCTACTCTGTTAACCTAACCCACCTAGACTGACAACCAAATTCTACGTTGTTATTTCGTATTATCTGTAAATCAATGCACCGGATTGCAAGACTTATACGGACACACTGAACAAAAGAATAATCCATCAGTCTATAATGTAAAAATAAGGTTAGTCGCGTAGGTAAATTAGTCTGTTAGTACATGTCCGTACGGCTCCCTGAGCGGCAGCATGCATGCATGCATACATACATACATACACACATACATACATACAAATACACACATACATACATACAGGCACGCACGCGCGCGCACGCGCACACGCGCGCGCGCGCGCCCAAGCATAACCCTAATTGGAATTACAATTGAGTTTTTAGCCTTAAATCTTGCAACCTATATAACTTTTTGCCACATTTGACTCGTACATAATGCAAAAAGTAATCAGTTAAGTTCTCCGTATAACAGGCTATGAAGGTCCAGAGGAGGAGCAGAGTTACAGCTCAACTCTTTCTTTAACCTCGAAGCTAGATGGAGGTGGATAGTCACCGCTACGCCCCGGCCGGTACCCATTTTACAGCATGCTAGATGGGCTTCGGGAACGGTCTGGACAGCTATGGAATGTCTAGCCATTCTAGCCGCCAAATTACAATACAACCAAAAAAAGTAGCGCTTGTGACCTAAATGAATTTGTCTTGTATAAATTACGTTCTCCAGCGCTGTCACTTGTAAAAATTTCTTTCAATGTTTTGGGTTTACCTAGGGCGTGTTTTATGATGAATATTGTCCATCAAACCTGCGTTCCCGTACTAGTACGCATGCACGCAACAGCCAAACACCCACGAGTACGTCCACCCCGTCCTGTTTCTCTCAACCGGCGCGTCGCCGAAAAAATGGGTAAATACACAAAAGTTTCTCTTGGACTGAAAACCGTGGGAAAATGATTGACTTATCTATTTCGAAAATTAAGCACAGCGTACACAAAAAGTGTGTATGTATATATATGTATGTATTATGTACGTACGTACACACGCGCGCGCGCACACACACACTCATACATACTGTCCTGCTTTTCCAAACTGGATTGGAAATGAAATCCTGTAATAGGGAAATACTCAGTTGGCCCAGTTAAGACGACCAGACGCTCATCTCGTACCAGCGCAAGTGGACCATGGTTTCCCCCCCCCCCCAACAATTTAAGGGGGCCAGTCAGTTCTGTCAAGCTGCAGGACTCCTCAAGCAGACGGGTAGGGCAAGTCCTGCCACGGTCCAGTGACTCCTGATCGGCCAATTGTGTCAGACCTTGGGACAGGTCGAACACTGACTGAGAAAGGCTGTCACCCGGATCCTCAACAACCAGTGCAAGTACACCAGAAGCTCCACAACAGTGAGTTCAACCGCAAACCCAAATTATTTACTTCAATTTTTGACTGGCCAATACTGAAACCCAGCGCATTCTGTGTTTCGTGCTCTGTTTTCACACCTATCGAGTCATGATGAAAATAGTATGCAGCACATGTTGAAGCCCTCGAGTCTTTCCATTCAATGGAGTTTCCTCTTGAGTTACTTCTGAAAATGCAAACTGTGTGCAGCTGTCTAAACATGCAGTGGAATCTTAGAAACAAGAAGGGTTTATTTGTTGGGCAAAAACCGATAATGCAGTGGCAGCTGAGGTTGTTTTTATTCTCCAGTCCTACGTAAAATGACATGTGGTTACTGGCTGGCAAGAACACGTCAATCTGTCTGATAAATTCGTCATAACAAACACTGCTACAGTCGGATGCATTTTAACGATATGATGAAACTCCTTTTGTCATTACAACGCATTTTTCGAGAAGGCCCTACATGAGCAGGTCCTAATACTGATGACGATGGGTGAGAAATTCTCTCACAGTTTCTTCCCAAATTCCACTTTTAAATTTGTCTGCAAGACCCCAAAACTCTTTCAATGTCTGGAACTGATTGATACAATGCCCGGCGTATCTCAGATGATAATTATTTTTCAAGGTTCCAGTTCAATTGCCATGTTACCAGGTAGACAGGTGGTGCATCTCACGACCAGATTCAATAATCTCCTTTGCCCCATCCTGTCTTATTGTTTGAATAATAACGCTTCTGACCGTACTCCCAGGGCCCTCGAGAGCGGGTTCGGACCCCAGTGAAAAATTTTTTTCGGGCCTCCCACTAAGGGCGTACCGGCAAGGGGTAAATTAAGGGCAAAGCAGAGAGCGTCGTAGGCAAGTTGACCGCTGGTAGCAAGTGCTGCCAACACTACAAATCACTACCTAACAACACCTGATACTACTGAGAAAGACAAAACTATACGCAACCCCTTCTGTACCGCCAGGTCCTGACAAGTTGTACCGGTATCCTCTCTCCCTCCCTCCCCCTCCCCCTCCTCAAGGCGGCACTGAGTACTGCTGAGAATTGCAGAGGCAGTTAAACGGAAATGAAGCCACAGTACGCCCACTCTGCCGACATCCTGGTAATTAACCTTTTGCACGACAATCCTACCATTTCCTCTGTAATGGTAGGATCTATCATCCAAGAAGTGCATTAATTGAATGTGCAACATCAGACTTTTTATTCGGCCATAAAAGAACGCATTGGCGTAGTCCGTAACGTAGTATAGTTTAAAAATTCCCAATTAAATACCTTCCATCACCATAACGTGTCAACAGCAGAAGCAAAAATTTGAAAGCGTAATTATGACCAAATACTGAAAAGGTGTTTGTATCCTTTTACACTGAAGTGTGCATAAGAAGACAATACGTACAACTCAATTTTTTTTAATAATATGGGTCTTCAGAAACAGCAGAACTGTAATAAGAATCTAAATGTGGAAAACATAAACATTTTAGTCCTCATAACTTCTTAAATTAAATCAACAAATATTTCAATCGGGAAATTATTGTCACGACTTACTATTGTAGAATTATTGGGTATCTTGAAACAGACTAATTTCGCCATCAACTAGTTGCACAATAAAACCCAACCTAACATTGGGCAACTAGTTGGTGGTGATATTTGTGTATGTTGCACGGAAGATGTACATCATCAAATTTGCATAACGTATCAGCTGCAAGAATAACATCGACCTGACCTATTGGTCTACCAGCACTCAGTAACTGCCTTGTCAGCCGTCTAATTCAACGCCACGGTATGCTAAAGATAGTTAACAGCTATTCTAACCTCCACCAGAATATCCAAGTTATGGACCAACCTTCATATGCAGTCTTGTAAGACCCTCAAAATTTGCATTCATGATCATTATCCTTGTACCCTGGTAGTTTCCACACTTCACTAAAGGAGTCCTAGCAAAAGCCTAAAAGAATGCCTATTCCATACCGCATTCAGACCCGACAAAGTTAGCAGAACCTAACCCATGTTAGTTCGAGAAAAAATAAAGCAGTGCTCGTAGGGAAATTCTGTACTGCAACCCAATGTAACATACACATTACTACTATTATATTATATGAGAAATTAGAATTACATGGCAAAACATACTGCCATGCTGTAACTAATAATGCATCAGATGCATTTCATATACTTAGTCGTGTTTTGGAACGATTGTCACGATGACATGAACCCTGACACCTTTGTTGTATATGTAACTGTATTTCTTGTTATACAACTGTAACTCTTCACTATAATTATAATTCATAGTTTTCCATTATTGTTTCTATATATGACAAGTTCAATATCCGGTAGGTATGTGCCTTGTAAGGATTTGAGGAACGATGAATAAATACAATACAATACAATATACCACCCTTGGCGCCAACTAATATGGCGTCCTGTGCGATCTGTATTCTCTCTCTCCTCTGGTTCGGACACACGGGCCCCACGACCTCGTCCAGAAGCGAAATAGCGAACACAATAAACACAACACGAATTTTATTACCAAACACTCAACACCGAACAATTTTAGCGTCGGATGATTATGAATTTACACATGGGCACGATCGGTCGACTCCGCAAGACTATCCAGGAACACAAACACGTTCATGGTTTACTTACTCAACCTATAATACTATACTGCTAAACCCTAAGGCTTCTGACTCTCACTAGGATCGGTGCTGGAACACAGCTGGCTCATTCTTAATGTCCCACATGCAATAAACATACCTCAAATCCGGGCTTTTGCCCAGTCTTCAAGCAGTCGCCTTTCATGATCCAGTGCCAGTGTCGTCTTCATTTAACTTCAAATATAAAACGACTATCCGCAAGCACAATTCGTTCGCAACTCATTCAAAAACATTGTATAGTCCTTCCAACCAGGCACATATTTAACACTACATGTTTTGACCTCACTGCCACTCCACTGAGCACACAACTGCACTGACCGACGTTACCTCAGCATTACTTTTCGAGAATCGAGCCTCTCGATTCTGAACGTTTGATTTCGATACCTGTCTTACGGCTCTGCCATACATAACCCTTGAGTCGCTGAAAACTAATGCAATCTTCAGATTTAAGACGCGATGTGCATTCGCAACACCTCCGTCAGTTTTGACTTTAAAAAACTCGCGATTCACATCAAAGGGAATTTTTATGCAGTACTCTCATCGCAGTCGATATGCCTTAAAATACTGCTTTGTATACGTGAACTGGATTTCAAAAAACAAACAGTACAGCCTGTGTAAAAAAACATCTGCATGGTATGTTTCCCATTGTGATGTGTTCCTTCAACTTCACTTCCGTCTGGTATTCTTGGACCTTCCTGACGGTATATTCTACGGCAGGGTTCAAAGCGCATTTCACTGCCTCAAACCATTCCAAAAAAAAAAAAAGGCACGTTACTAAGTTGACATGTGAGACAAAGCACTCTCCAAAGCACACTGCTAAGTGCAATACTTTTACAAGATATCCTTGTTGGGGGGGGGGGGGGGTCACTAAAATTATCACCCAATGAAAATAACTGATATTGTATAAATATGTTGACTACCATTACAAGCATTATTTTCAACACTTTTTCAATTTCAATGGTTACATAAAATCAAACATTACGTTCAATATGTATGATATGAAACAGATATGGAAGTGGTTGTAGTGTAGTTAAGTTACCAACCCAAAATGTACCTGGAGAAACTCTGGAAAGCCATGGAAATCTCAGAAATTATTTCAGGCTCACTTTTGATGTCTGGACCTCTTCAACATGAAGCAGGATTGCTAACAACAGGCTTGTAGAAATCAAATGAAGACACATGATGCAACAGTGAATATTCATATAACAAGAAAAGTTGTCAAATGTTCATTTACACCTTCTAAATTATAAACAGTTATTCCAGGCATTAAGGGTTAGAATATAATTCTATCAAATCTAGTGGCCAATAATTTGTGATTGAAAAAATTATGAGGAAAATGACTACAATATGAACTCACTGGTATCCTGTTGTATTTTAATTCTGTGGTACCAATTCAAGACTATTATCTTGAAAACACGATGTTCCATGAAAAACTGAGTACATAAGCATATACTCACATTACAGAATGCCATTTTGGGGGGGGGATCTGGTCAATAAGAAATAAAGCACATCTGAAAGAGCAGTCATCCATGCTGTTCCATTTCAGTAAGAATTTAGAAGGACAAAAATCTTAGTGAAGATTCCCAATAAGGAATTTCATCACAGTTTGCCTGTCTCTACAAACTTATGAAGAAAATATGGTAAAGTTAACATCAGCTGTCAACAGCAGCAACTACCACCCAAGGAAACACACAACCTAGCCCAGTTTCCAAAATGCTGGCTCTCTCAAAATTTCAGTAAACTGTTAAACAACATTCAGTCACAAAAGAAGCTCTGACACACCAAAATAAATTTTGTTTCATTTATATATATAACCACTTGTTCTCCCATTCCAAAATATGCATTTAGCCGTATCTGCTTGGTACTGTAACTGAACATCCTCCACCATGTGAGCAGCATACATGCATGTGAAATTAAGTTTGTATAAATTTTCTGTCGCAAGAAAAATTTTGGTGGATGGTTGCCACTTCAGGTTCTGAAAAGCTGAATAGTAAGGCTAGAGAAAAAGGAACTCCAAAGATTCAGGACTACAAAAAGAATTGCTGGTAAGCTGGGAAAAACATTGCACTCCACTGTGTTAGGACATCTTCACTCAGTTCTAATTAATTGAAATGTCACATACAGAACTGTGAAGAGAAATGCATTTAGGCCCAAAAACAGGTGGCTAGGAAAACTGGGTGCATTCCCTGAATATCTACTCATAGGTGCAGGAAGTTTTGTTAAGAGTGGCCAATCACATGAGTACTTTCAGTTTGCCAGTACGTTAAATGTTACACATGATTATGTTACATGACAGTGCATTACATGTTACATGGGACTTGATGTTCTCATAGCAGTGGCAATAGAGATTTCTATCTTCTGGGATGTGACATCACACAGTCTCAGAGAAGTGCATTCAGGTTTTAGAGGCAATGGCTGGCTCCATCAAATACTCAGATGATGGCAGCAGCAAGCGACTCTGAAAATTCTGTACACTTTTACCAGACTCACTCCATCACACCCCAGAAGACAGCAGTCTTCATGTTAAATGAATGCTGATGCTGCTGCTCTTCACTCAACAATGCTACTGGAAAAAATCCTGTAAAGTGCTACACCTTCTGAGGATCTGGAATGGAGGCCCTGGAAAGCAAGAAGAGTTTTTGCAATAGACCCACAGACAGAACTCTGTTAATAGACACCGTGGGATGTACTGTAAAAACAGTCAATACAAAATTTGATGCAATACACCTTCAGATATCAGCCTAAATGTACAAAGAAAAATTAGATTTAGCCAAATTACATAACGATTATGACATGACACCTGAAGAAACTTAACTGTATTGGTGTGACAAACCTACCTTACTGACCTGAATGTTAGATGATCTCCTTCAATCAATTTTCTGGAAAATACCTAGGCAGAACACTTTAACTTTGTACACAATTATACATCAACCCCCAACTTTTCAGATCATTAATTAAAAAAATATTCTCATATTATATTTAGGTACATATGGTATGGCCAACTATTACAGAATGACTAAACCCACATCAAATGTAAAATAAATGATAATAGTGTTGCAAGACACAAATAAAATAGTAACTACTTTCCTAAAGAGATAATATTCTGCATGTAATGACCAGGGTATGTGAAAGTCATATCATTAGGGTGATTGAGCACCTTGTACAAGCAACCTAATTCATAACAATAAAGTTAACAGTAATCTACGATTCTTTTCTTTACATGTCATGTAAGAATGTCCCCAAAACTTTGGTCCTAGAATTAAATGCCTGGTGTGACAAGCAGAAGACCACAGCAGCCCAGAATTTAAAGGACTGTGTAAGAGCAGCCATAAATCACTGTCAGCAGTAGTCGACTCTCGGTGTTGTGAGCATCACAGTATGTGTTACAAATCTATAATGTTAAGTTGCGAAGTGTTAATAATGATACCAAATTATGTCTTTGGAGACATAAAAATGAGCCCTGCAAAACTCTAACCCATGTAGATGTACTGTGATGACAAGCAAGCAGGGTGCTCTAAGTTTACAAACACCCACCACATGGGAGAAGCATGTGTGACTTAGACACACTTCCCTGTTGTAGGCTAGCCTGCCAAATAAGACTGTGCCAGAGCAGAATATAAGGCTTTATCCCACGCAATCAACATACACAACTGCTCACCACACACTACAATAAATGTGAGCTCATTTGCAGATGTCAGAGTGCGGTGAAGTGTATACAAAATAACCACTGGCATTTTAGTGTGTGTAATATATTGGTATAGAATTGGGTTTATTAAAAAACAAAGATTAAACTGGTTAGACCATGTTTAACACATGGCTGAGGGTAATATTGTGCAGAAGATTAAGAGCTGGAGACCCATGTCTAAAAGACCAATTGGAAGACCTAAAACACATTAGGAAGATGACATTTTGAAAGATATAAAGAGCATAAACATATGCAATTGGAAGAAAGTAGCAAAGAAAAGAGATAGTTGGAAGAAAGTGGTTGAGCAAGCCAGAACCTTATATACGTTGTAGCACTTTATACGAAGAAGAATATATCGGTAAAGAGAAGGACACCTTGCAATTTGTGCAAGTGGCACATCATTCAATGAACAGGTTAATGGGCAGTGTGTGTTTGCTCACAAAGTCTAATAAATACAGTCAGCAGCTGGCAATGCCAAAGTCTGAGACAAGACCTCACAGTCAAACCCCACTCTTTTTTGGTGTTCCAAAAATTAAGGTAAAACAAATATTTTTATAAGGCAATAAGCAGCAGAAAAAGGTAGGAATGCAGAAATAAGATCAGCATCCTAGCAGTGAAGCTAAGAACATCAGCAACAATCTCAGAACCATAAGCACTAGGACTATGGAACACAGGTTTACAGTGGCATTTACTTGTAAATACATTACAATGAACATTTTACTAGGTGTTACAACTGTGTTACAAAAGAAGTAAGCTACATATTGGGTGGCTTTCTTACACTGATATCATTTGAATAAACATTCACACTCCTTTTAAATTATTCAGTATGAACACAGCACTGGTCTATAAACCCTGCTAGCTGTTAGGTCTGGGGATAGCAAACTCCAACAAGTCTTTTGCAAGCATCACTGTACAGGGACAGTATCGCATGGCAAGCTCATCCTGGGCTTCCTTAAGCAACACATCCACACACAAGTCCTAGAAAAATGAAATCAAAATGTGTTATATAATGTTCCATACCAAACTACTGTAACTGACAAATATTTCAGTAAAGAATTCAATCCTTTGTTTCTCAGTCCTCTGCAATAATATATATATAACCTTCAAAACAAAATACACTCGAGTTTTGGAAAAAGTCCAAAAATGTAATCGGTTTCTATACCAGATGATTTCAGAGGTAGGGACAGTTCTGATTTTTCAGTACACTCCTTAAAAATACCAGATTTACTGCCTACGGTCTTTAGCATGAAATGAAGACAGGACAAATACAGATGATGAAACTGAAGGCACGTGCCCTGTAAGGGCCATACGGTAGTTTGGTGACAAGAGAAAACACGGTAGTGTAAAACCACAGACAACAGAGAAGCATGCCAAACAAATCTGCTATATTCTGAAGGCTGTCATCATTCCATTATCTCAAAACCACTATCCTACTGACACAGTAACATAGCACTGTATAACTATTATCACACCACACTGTTACTACATATATCTGAAATCACTCAGCACAGTAATGTTATCACTTCAGTTTCCTCAAATTTATTTTCCCTATTTCAACAATCTGTCATTTTTGCTTAAGCTTGGGCATCAATTTGTTAGCTACTGTGTATAAGAATAAAAGCAAACTCTGTTCTACCAAACAATGCAGTCCTACTTTCAAACTTGGAAGGTCTTGTGATCACATCCTGACCCTGAGATAAGCTATCCTGATGTTGTGCACAGTCTTCCTCAGCCACTCCAATCAAATGCCAGAAAATTAGGTCATGACCACTTCCTTCCATATTTTTTTTAATTCATTCATTAATCACCTGTCATCCCACCATTCAACACTACACAGTCTGAAATACTGCATCATTAAATGAGTCAAACATAAATAAAAATAAATAAATAAAACTTGATTCACATGATGACAAGTTGTAAAATCCTGCATGTGAAAAATAAAATTGTGATTCATATTTCAATGTACAACATACTTGATTGATTGAGTGGCTGAATGACTGACTGACTGACTGGCTGGCTGGCTGACTGACTGACTGACTGATTGACTGATTGATTACAAATGGGTTCGGGACCTCGCAGTCCCGATGCACCTTGGCCTTAATTAACAGGCCTTTTGTGCCCCATATCAATTTATGGGAGAGCCCTGTTACTTTGCTAAAGTTCCAGATGGCCCCCAAACTTTTGCTCATAATGTCCTCTGGCTCCAAGAAGGAGCCCAGATACACATGTCTGAGTGAAGCCAAAGTTTCACACTCACAAAGAATGTGGGCCAAGGTTTCTTCCTCTGCTCCACACCTCCTACACAGTGACTGTCCAGTAGCCCTAGTAGGTGAAGATGTCTCCTCAGGGTGTTATGTCCAGTGAGAAAGCCAGTAGCAGCCCTGGATTGAGTCCTGTTAAAGGACAGAAACCCAGCCTTGGCACCCAGACAAGGTCCCGAAATTAGTTCTCGAGCCTGTCTTTGGGTATCACCAAGACCTCGCCATCGTACCCAATGCTGGTTGACCACTCAACGACTAATCTTTCTTCATATATCCTGTCTAGAGACTTCCAGAGCTGGCTCAGGTCAAAGAAACCCCGGAACACACTCCAGCATGTCCAGCGACCCAGTACAGCCCCACCGCATGCCTTTTGGCACTGTTGGACCAATGGAGACACTGTTCTGATGGCCTGAGGAGCTTTCAAAGCCGCCCGACTATCAGAGCAGATACTCACATATTTCTCTGGTCTATTCTGAAATTGAACTTCATAAATACATGCCAAGACAGCATATATCTCAGCCTGAAAGATTGTAACATATCTTCCTACAGAAAAGCTGAGCTTTCTTCTCACAGACTGCCCATAGACTCCAGCTCCGGTCCCCTCCCTCATCTTGGACCCATCTGTAAACCGGACAAGCCCCTTGACTGCAGGAGGAGCACCAGTTCCTTTGGTTCATTCTTCCCTAGTCAGCATAGTAACCCTGTATTATGGTTCAAAATTAAATGCTGGCCTCATAATGTCAACCCACATATTAAATATGGGATCTGACTGTTGAAGCTGCATCAAAATACTACTGTATCCTCGATTGGGATGTAGGTAAGACCAACATCCCAGACTCCAGAGACGACATGCAGCTGACCTCACCTCACTCTGTACCACCAGCTCCAGTGGAGGGAGGCAAGTAAGTGCTTTCACAGCAATGGTGGGAGTAGTGCGCATTGCTCCTGTTATCCCTAAGCATGCTAATCTTTGGATTCTGCTTAGTTTTTTCTTGGCACTGGCCGTCTGACAACCAGGCTACCATACCAAGGATGCGAAAGTGATGGATGACCTAATGATAGAGAAGGAGAGCCAATGAACCACCCTGGGTCCCAGGCCCCACTTCACACCATAGGCCCTCCTGCAGGCCCACAACAAATTTTGAGCCTTCCTCACCTTAACATCCACATGCTCTCCCTCCAGGTCAACCGTGAATCCAGGATCACTCCCAGTTACTTGACCAACAGTACAACACACTTACACTCCACTGCACTAAATACCAGGCATTTTGTAACCACTTATTGTAAGATAGCATTCAACAGACGATGCCACTACTGTCTGTATGCAGCATATGAGAAACAAATTTATATAAAAATACTTAAAGTACTTAATACCATTTATAAATTTAAATTGCGTACTGTCATTATAAATTTTTTACTTACAAAGCTGTTTGAAACTTAATATTTTGCACTGTCCATGTATTATTTCACAGTTTATTAATATACATCTTGGACCTTAATAAAAGTCTGCAACTATTTTCAAGCGCATGTAAATTTCCACCTGTTCTGCAAAATGCAGCTGTGGAACTTACACATGTTCTAGACAGTTTCCAACTTAACCGTTTGATGCCTAATGTCAACTATAGTGGTCGTACTGCACCGCTAACCTCTAAAGTTGCATTTTATATATTTATTCAAAAAATATAGGTACTGAATATTTTAAACATGGTATAGACTGTCCGTTTTTTTCTCTTCAAAATGCAGTTTGTTTCATAATTCTAACGTATTTGGTTCCTGTATTATTCACATTTTATATACAGGGTGTGCTAAAATTTAAAAAAAATTCCGGCGCCAAAAGGTTAATCATGTTCTAGACAGTTTCCATCATGATTTTCTGTGTTACCTATGTGTTACTTACAGTGTCATTCAATGGTACTGTCTTGTAACGCTGACTAAAGTGATAGAGCATGAGAACTCGTGCACCAACTCTCTCAGCATATTGAGCAGCCATTCTTGGGGTTGAATGACCCATCTCAATAGCCTTTTCCTCCATACAGTTTCCTAAGGTTGCCTCATGCAACACAACATCACTGGACCTACAGGCAGGTACAAACCAGATTTTCAGAACAGGTTTCGTGTGAACATTTAAGTGCACTCATGGTAACTAACACTGAGAGCCAATTCACCTGGCTTAACCACTGGTCAGAAAGTAGTACAACTTTACAGCTTAATTAAAAAGATACTCTCTCTTTATTTAGGTGACAGACTGATTCATCAACTTATTGGTGTTGTTACATACAAAACCCTGCTCACAGCTGCACAGACTGCAATAGCCCTAAACTGGTTCAAGATTATACTGGGTGATCCAAGAGGAGAGGTCAATATTTTGGGAGGTGATAGTATCGATCATTGTGAGAAAAAATTTCATCTAATTCTGTATGGGTACTTACCTAGAGCTGTTTGAATCTATAAATACAAAATCATTGTGAATGGTAATAGAGAGAGAGAGAGAACTTGCATACTGTTAATTTCATTTTAATTTTAATTTAATGTTTAGACGAAAAATTTGTTACAAAGAAATGACAAATTTGTTACATTTCACAAAAATGTTAAAAAATCCCACCATCAACCCCAATGCATCGCACAATTCGTTTGCATAGGCTGCATGTTGTTCATCCAAGCTGATCTTCACATTTCTCTAAGTTGGCAGCAGCATCCAAAATGTGAATGAGCAATTTGTCTTATGTATCCACCCTTCTTTTGTAAACTTCGTTCTTCATTAAAGCCCACCAAAAAAAAAAAAAAAAACTAACAGAGGTAGGTCTGGAGACTCAAACAGCTCTACCTCATTTGAACTTTTATTCTCACAATGTTCGATACTATCACCTCCCAAAATATAGACCTTTCCTTCTGAATTGCCCCACACAGTATCAACGAAAAATCAAATACGAATACTGGGCACTGGTGGAATAACACTGGTAAGGAAAAATTGAACCACTCAGTGAAAACACCACCCCAGTACAACTTCGTACACCACAAATCCCACATGGACTAGCCTGGAATCGAGCCCAGGCCTCCAAAATGAGAGGTCAACAACTAACCACCTAAACCATGGTACAGCCCCCACTGCAAGATATGGCAGTTCTCCCACGATCAACATGTCACAGCAGCACAAACCATGTTCAGGGCAGTCTTCTGTAAGCAGTTGCCAGACATATAGCTGGTAAAAAACACCCCCATTACAGCATTCACATCTTCATAACCTACTTCCCTTACATCCAATTTCATACTTTCTTACCACTCCTCGTAAGTAGTTTCTCCTTCACGAGATCTGCAAACCAACATTTTGTATGGCCGTTGCACAGACGTTTAGTTCCAAATACATCCATAAACCTGTCCCTCACACTGGTTCAAGAGACACATATACAAACTCAGGAACAATACAGGGCATTTCAAAACGTACTCTGGGATTTCAAAAATTTATTATAGGAAAACTGTAGGACATGTATTTACAAAGCCTGTACAGATAGAAGGAGCAACTCAAAACTTTTTTTCCCCAGTAAGTTGTTTTTTTAATCGTAGTTCACATTTCCGCCACTAGGCGATGCGAGTGTATGTAGTGAGAAGATGGCCACTCCGGGGGAGAAGTCGTTTTGTGTGTTGGAATAGCACACAAGTAAGTCTGTGGTTACTATGCAAAATGCATTTCGTGCAAAGCACACAAAGGATCCATCTACAGATAAGACCAATCATGCATGGTACAAACAATTTACTGAAACTGGGTGTCTGTGCAAGCAGAAACCGAGTGGTCACCCATTAACTGCTAAAGATGACACTGAACAGGTTTGGGCCAGTTTTCTGCATAGTCCAAAGAAATCAACAGGAACTGCAGCTAGGGAGCTACTGATGTTGAAAACAACAGTGTGAGGGGTTCTGCATAAGCATATGGTGTTTAAACCATACCACATACAAATGTCGGATGAAGATCATAGGCACCGGCTTGATTTCTGTTTACAGTTACAAGACCTAATGAGTTTCGATGGTCATTTCCTGGAAAAGGTGCAGTTCAGTGACAAAGCGACATTCCATGTCAGCAGTGCAGTAAAATGGCGCAATGTCAGAATATGGGGACCTGAAAACCCACATGCCTATGTGAAGCATCAACATGACTCTCCTAAAGTCTGTGCAATCTCCAGTCAAAAAGTGTACAGTCCATTCTTTTCTGCTGAAGAAACTGTTATTGGCATGACATATCTGGATATGTTGCAACTGTGGCTAATGCCACAGTTGCAGAACATACCGACGTTCATATTCCAGCAAGATGGAAGTCCCACCCACTTCCACTGTGAGGTTCATCAGTACCTGAACACAGTGTTACCAGGATGCTGGATAGGGCATGCATCTGGAAATGACCAACCACTGATGTTATGGACCCCAAGGTCCCCTGGCATTACACCCTATGATTTTTTTCTTTGGGGATACATCAAAGACCGGGTATTCATCCCACCCTTGCCACATGACCTCATGAACCTAAAGGCTCAGATCACTGCAGCAGTGAAGAATATTGATGCACCCGTGTTGATGCATTTGTGGCAAGAACTTGAATATTGTATCAATGCATGCCGTGTCACCCGTGTCAAAAAAAACCTTTTTCAGTTTTCCTGTGGCTGTGAACAATTCCATTAAGGTAGGTTCTTTGGTTTTCGTGTTATAAATGTTTGTAATCATGGAGAACATTATGAAACACCCTGTATTACTCATGTGTATGCATGTAGCATTATGAAGGCAATATTTATGATAAAACCTAGATTATAAAGGTGGATGAAAATTATGAGCATAAGGTATCCAGTCTCTTACAAACCCAGAATAACTCACCTCCCTCTAATACCAAGGGTAAGAATAATGCATGGAGCTTCACATCCACTTCTCCATACACCTTCATTACGTGGTGCTTAAATAAGCAGGGGGCTAACTTTACCTTTCATAACATTACCAAGAACCAAACTGAAGTGTTTATCAAACCTTCCCAGAAAAATGTCTAATTAAACAAGCTCAGTAATACTGAACAAAAAAACAATGGCCACATCACACAAACAGACCTTGCAATGACAAGAATCCAGCATATAATTAGTTATAACACTGCGTTCAAGTAATAAGCTTGGAAATCAGTTCAACTATGCTGACATATTCACATTTTACAGCTAATTATTAATACATATGGACAATTTAGTAGCAGAAAGCAAACAACTGATACAATTATTTGAACTTAAGGAAAAAAATTAAATATTAATTGAACATATACAATTTTGAAGGTACTCACCGCGCTAAATCAACCATTTTAGATGAATCTGACGTGTCACCAAGAATAGTAACTCTTCTGCCACGTTTGGGAGGGCCCAATACATCCAATGGGTCTAGCTGAGGTGATATTAAGAAACTATATGTTGTTCAGCCAAGTGAAAGGACTCTTAAGAAGCTGGCAGTCATATGGTCAAGAAATCAGCCACCTTTCATACAACTCGAGGATCATTATAATATTCACAGGAGCATGCAACCACCAGCCTTAAAACCAATTTTGTTAAGATCCTATTTAACATTACTCATCTACCTATGACAAGTATCCCAGGAGTCCTCTGCCCATCATGTTTTCCAACTAAAATTTTGTATAAATTTCTCATCTATCCCATGTGCACTGCATATCCTACCCACTGCACCATCCTTCATGTAATCACACTAATACTATATCTTGAAGAGTTACAAATTATGAAATTCCTCATTATGTAATTCCATCTCTTAGCTCACACATTCCCCTCTCATCATCAAACACCCTCAATCTTTGTTTTTTGGTGACATCCCAATTTTCCGACCTGTATGATGTGCCAGAATTGTGGTTCTGTATGACTTATTTTAATATGTTAGTTCTTTTTATAAAGATTCTAACCCAATAATAGTAAGCATTCTTCAAACTTGAGGTCCTCTTAAACTGTACATAAAATTTCTCTTTACACACATAAGAAAAATAAGCAAATGTGAACTTTAACCTATTTAAACAACACATCACACTCAATACATTTTGGGCAGCATAGAAAAACAAGACCACTTCGTATCATTAAATACCAAAAATAGTGTACTCAGCCACTTCTCCCCAAGAAAAGTTACATGGAAGGTATCTGGCAGTAGTCTTTTATGAGGCATTCAGTATTAAGAATGAAATATGCTGTCTCAGGAGTTAAAACTTCCAGTGGTGCCCAGTGTATTAACCTTTATACAATCAAATTACGTGTTGAAATCTGAGTTCAGTGCTATTGAGTTTTTACAGGGCATGTTTAATTTTTAGCACAAGCGTCATAGAAAAAAGTCAATACTTGTTAAACAAAAAGTAAAAATTTCAACATTAAACAGCAATTTGTGGAAAATGAAACAGAGCTTGTAAAGCATGTCTTTAAAAATGCCGTACGTATCCTTATTGCCCAATACACAATAAAAAAATTGCTATAAATGTGTAAAAATCCACTTGCTTTTACTTACACTTTAATTCCAGGCTTAAAATTTGTCTACTGAGGTTTCATTCGCATTCACTGGTCATTTAAAGGTTAAGAATAAATGTCACTTCTGTTTTCAGCTGAGACACAGTTGCATATTGTACACAGTGTTATTTGACCTTAATGGTGCATACAGAACACCAATGGGAACATGTAAACCGCACTCCAGGAAGATTGCTTCAAAACCACAAAGGATACAGTCTCACCAGTGGGCAAGGTAATAGCTTCACCCTTCTTGACACGGGCAAACAACGGACCTGGAGGCACACCTAGCTCTTTGAGATGCTCAGCATCCAACTTCCCTGGTTCATCTCGCTCTGTGACCACAAAACCAAAGGATGGGATGGTGTGCATTACAGGGCCTGCCTTCACACTAACACTATCTCCATCATACCTGCAGTGCAACAACAATTTCAAATTACTTCCCCACAAAGATCTGAATTCTCAATTCTGCACTTTTAATAAGACACACAAATTTATCTTCCTTATCTGTTTACTTGTACTTTCATTTGATTATTTTTACAGTAATTCTAATGAAAAAATGGTACGAAAAACTAGAACAAATTTCAAGCTGGATAGGAGAATGCAAACATGGTCAGAATATACTTTTAAGTGGCAATCTTGGTATCAGTAAACTCAGACATCAATCCACCAAGTGAACCAAATTCAGTCAAGAAACACTCTCAATCTATCTGAATCTGCAATTTTCTCAGCACTCAAGTACATACATACAAACAACTATCACTACTGAAATAAACAATGTTGCACAAATTCACTAATAAAATCCTGGCAGTACATGTTCTGCAAACAGCTGGCAGTTATACAGCTACTTAATAAATTCCTTGTTGTAAAGGAATCATAAGTTTTATTATTCCTAACAAAAAATATTCCACCACTGAACATTCTCCAGAATGAGCTCAGCACAGTTCATTTTCTAACAAATGAACTCCAATTCCAGTTTAATATTATCTGCAAGCCAATGCCTTGATCTCTGTAATGGCCTATTTCCAAGAGGCTTTCCAAGGAAATTTTTGTTTCTTCCAAGACTAAAACATGAAACCCAACTCATATTTCTTACTGTTGAAGTAAGTTTAATAGTGAAAAGAAAGGATGCTGATACAACATTGTGTAAAATAAAGATAAAATAGAACCATTTATTTCAAGAAAGGGCACCACTTGTTTTTAATCTTTACATGTTAAGTAACTTTAATCTTTAACTTATATTATTCACATTCACAGCATGCCTACATATTAATAAACTAAACCCAACAGCTCGAACACTAAATTATACAATCACACACACTGTTAACATTCCACAGAAACTTCGGTCTCATCTGAACTCTAGTACTACTCCTCAATTAAAATAATGAATTTCCCATGTTAAAATTTTCTCTGTATCACATAAATGGTGGATGCAGATGAGAGATGAGGCTGGTTTAAATAAACTGCAAACCCAGTAATGAAGGATCTGCTGATTAAAGCTAACAAATGTTTCATTTTCTGAGACTACTAACACATTCCACGTGAGACCAAAAGATGCAGAAATATCCTTCCCCTGCTTTTCCTGTGGATGAAGGCTACCAGTAATCAGATTATCTGCAGACCATGTATTCCAGTCTTCAGGATATTGCTCTGCTACAGGAATTAGTTCATGAACCTGTGTACCAAAGTATCACTAAACTGTAGTAATGATAATTTCATATGGAACACTGATCAGATAGTAAGATACAGTCAAATTTAATTTTTACATAAATATATCAAAATGGTGAAGGTTTTCAACATTACATAACTTTCAATGGCAGAACTGAGATCTGGGTATGACAACAATGCCTAGTAAATCTTGTAAATGCTTCAGAGAACTCGTAAATATGGAGGCAGTACATTCTTTCAAAACAGTGGTAACCACCTACCAGATTACATGGTTCCATAAACCAAAAGCCATTTATTCCAAAGTCATAGGCATGAATATGACTTTAAAAAAGCCATCTTATATGTATTCCAATGTACAAAAATACTTATATGTTCTAATATGGTGGCAGCAAACAATGAGCACTTAACCCTTAGCCGCCAAACGACATATATATAT
>Ga0131853_10002403_pt1 | contig 33416 bp, 21 predicted proteins | sample TergutLab28metaG_FD_92764 | JGI IMG/M metagenome (GOLD analysis project Ga0131853, IMG submission 92764) | Labiotermes labralis P1 segment gut microbial communities from Petit-Saut dam, French Guiana - Lab288 P1 (version 2) (version 2) | ecosystem: Host-associated > Arthropoda: Insects >... | reverse complement strand
TTGAAAGTATGGTTGAGAAGGTGATTATCGGCGAGGTTGACGAGCACGGGAACAAAAACCCCTATAAAATCACTTTTGTTTTCAAGACGGGCTATACATCAGAGGCCGACGCACCGCCACCTAAGAAGGCGGGCAGACCAAGTAAAAAGAGTAGTAAAGGCGGAGGTGAAACCGTTGGACTTGAAAAAATTTACACGTGTTCCCATGAAACAGGACATACAGTTGTCATGTTTGATATGATATCATGGCACCAGATGCGGATCAGATAGAAAGAGCGGCTATCTTTTCGATAAGCTGCTCTTTTTCTGCGGCAAAATAGAATGTTACGGCCGAAAACGCTCTGGCCCATATTCGCAAAAAATATGGTTGAATCGGAGGCTTGCAAATGAAACAGACAAATCATGGACAGCCCCTCAACGTGTTGAGAGGAGTGTATCGGGTATGATATTCACATAGAAAAAGAGCGGTGCCAAACACGCACGCACCACTGCTTTAACATTCGACGCAAACACTGAATGCACCCCGTTTTTCCTTGCGCTACTAGAACATGAACGCAAGAAAAGGCGTACAGCATAAATCATCGCGCACAACAATTTTATAGAAATGAAGAGGTATCACATGGAATCAGCCGTCAAAACACTATGGAACAATAACTTTTTGCTACTGTCAATCGGAAAGATTTTTTCCGTTTTCGGTAATCAAGTACTTACCTTCGTTCTGCCGCTCTATATCCTGAGCGCAAGCGGATCGCCTGCTCTATTCGGCATCATATTAGGCTTGTCTTTCCTCCCGATTGCAATTACGTCTCCCATCGGCGGTATTATGGCGGATCGGCTGAAAAAGCAATTCATCATGTTTTGGCTTGATGTGGCCGTAGCCCTGATTATCGTGATATACATGATCATAAGCGGCATATCGGGGGCCATCGCACCGATTATGCTGGTAAAGCTATTGGCGCTCAACGCCATTCAAGGCATGTACCTACCCGCCGTGCAAGCGAGCACCCCTCTGCTTGTGCCGGAAAATGCGCTTGTCCGGGCGAACTCGGTCATTGAAACGGTAAACACACTGGCGAATATGGCGGCACCTGCCGCAGCCGGTATTCTTCTTGCTAGGTTTGGGTTATCGCCTATTTTGGTGGCCTGTGCCGTTTGCTTTGTGATTACAGCAGGGATGGATCTGTTGATCCGCATCCCGTATAAAAAGCAAGAAACGGGCATGGGAATGATACAGATCGTAAAAACGGATATGACCGGAGCACTCCGCTTTGTCACAAAGGAAAGGCCCATCTTAGTGAAGATGGCGGTTTTGATGATCGTACTGCCTATGTTTGTTGCCAGTATATTTATGGTAGGGGTTCCGGTATTCATCACCCAATATCTGGGCATGGGCACCGAGCATATTGGAATTGGCAGAGGCATTGCTTGGAGTGGGGGGATCATCGGCGGTTTAATCGCCGGTGCTCTGGGAGAACGATTAACCATCAAGCGTGTCCCTTCTGCGGCAGTATTTCTCGCCCTATCCTTGGTTCCTGTCGGTGTGGTCTTGCTATTTGATATGCCGCACCTTGCCGCCTTTGTGGTGATCATAGCTGCGGATACAATCTGCGGTGTGGCCCTGATGCTATATATGATTCCGCTGTGGGCTTATGTACAAAAGATCACGCCCCCGCAACTCCTTGGGAAAGTCATGTCTCTCCTTTCCGCGCTCCCGATCGTGTCAACGGGGTTAGGATTTCTCTTGACCGGCGTATTTCTTGAACGGCTTTACACAGTGCCATGGCTTATTGTGTTCGTTGCCGCTTTTATTTGTCTGGTTACGGTACTGTTTGTCCGCAAACATTTCCGGGAAGCGGAGAGTGATGCATGACCCGAAAAGTAGTGACGCTTGTCACTACTTTATTTTTGTTGTCTTTGGGGTGATTTATCAATGGCAAGTTGCAAACAAGGCATGAAAGATGAGGGTTCATCTTTCATGCCTTGCGCTGTCGGGTGGGTTTGTGCCTCACTAGAGGAAGTGCTTATTCGTGATGGGCAACGTTACTTTCGGATGGTGCAGATGAATTGCTATTTAGCAAACTTATGGTTTCATCCAAGGTGCGTACAATTGCAGATATTTTCCTTTGCAAGGCGCCTACAATAAAGTCCGTGTATCTCTCATCTTTCATTTCAACCGTAATGAAATACATTAGCTTACTTGCGGTCGCTTGTGATATTCTGACTATATTTCCAATATAAATTTTTTCCACTTCTGTTCCATTGAAGCTACCGTATAAATATTTTGATGTTAGCATAAACCCTGTTTTAGCAGAACCCCGGACCGTGTCATCGTAAAAGAAGATAACCTGTTCATCAGAACCCAACGATGCGGCATAGCTTTTCTTTGCATTTTCTAACTTTTGGGATGGGATATTGTCAAATGCGTAAAATTCGTCCGGTAGCTCTGTGCGTTCACGATCATAAATTTCAGTAATTTGCCGCTCCAAAGAAACGCTTAGTTCTGTGGCAGAATCATTGCCCACATATAATGCATCCGATGTGCGCAACACAGGTGTTTTCATGGGCGCAGGTGCAACCGCCAACGCCTCCATGTTATGTGAAATCGCATCTCGTATCGCACGGACATTTCTGATTCGGATAGAGCGAGATTGGTAGCCGGAAACAATGAGAAGCTCTCTGTTATCTGTTATACTAACAGACGAAATTTCATGATAGGCCATTTGAAATTTCTCCTTTTTGATTGTGACGAAGATGCCTGCATTCCCCACGACAATGCCACTTCTGAGCGTTTTTATCAATCTGCTTGCGGGGAGTATTGTGCAGAAAAGAAGTAAGAAAAACCAGAAAAACCGTCCGCTCAAAAGAAGCGAAATGTCAATAAAAATATTGATGATCAAAATGATGAGGTCGGCAATGAATGACGGCTTGCTTGAAATATGCACCAAAGAAGTTCCGCTTGATTGTTCAAGTAACCGATTCAATTGTTTGCGTTTACGTTTACGCACGAGTACGACAATTAGCACAATCACGCCGACTGGTATCAGTAGAACAATCAAAATAAGCCAGATGAATGTGAAGCTGGTTTCGCCCTCCGTTGAGTCGCTGTACCAAATATATGTGTGGGTGTTGTTCCCTTGCCCATACCTATCGACGGTGATGGCGTTGTCGGTGAGGCGTATGTTCCAGTCTATACCGTTAACAATCAGCCTGTCGTTGACAGCTTGCCAATTATAGATCGTTCGAAAGCTTGACGGGCCATCCAACATAGTGCCATCTTCACGGAAAATGATACGCCAAGACGAAGAAGTCGCTTCCCAACGCCATGTACCGATGAGGTGTTTTTCAAGCGAAACTGGCGAAGGATCAATCGAATCAGTTGCACTTGCGACAATTGCCAGATTTGCGAGTAACATAATACCAACGAGCTTGAGCAACAGGATAGTTCTGATTGTTTTTTTCATTGTTTATCCACGACTAATATAAGTTTTCCCGTGCGCCCCAAGCCGAACGTTGGGACAAAGAATATCACTGTGAATTGTACCACATGGGCGGCGTAAAGTCTACCGCTCCATCACTCTGTCCACGTCAATCTAAATTATGTAATTAAATACAAACGTTATACGAGTTTTGTAGGTTGACGTGTCCCTACTACCTCCCTGTATTGCTCCGTTGGCAACTTTCCCTCTTGTGGCATTACAAATGCTCCCCTCTCTGTAAACGTGGTTTTTTACTTCCACTGCCTACTTTGAAGAGAGCATATCAACCCTCATCTCTCAAGCCTTGTGCTGTACAAATGAGGTTTTGCGCCGTACTTTGTGGTGCATCAAACTATCCTTGGAACACATAGCTCCACGTCATACCAGCTACTTGACGGTTATCAATGGTTAGCACACCGTCTGCGATGACAAAGCTCCAGCTTTCAATTTGGTATGTATCCAGCGACAGGATAAGCAAGTGGTCGTCACCTTCTACTGTCCAATCAAACTCTTCCATCTCTCCGTCAAAGCCGCGGAACCCTATGCCATCGGCATAAAACACATAGATATAGCTATCGTCTGCATCCCACGCCCAAGTACCTACGAAAACTTCAGGTTGGTGCAAATTGTCAAAGTCAATGTCAAGCAGAATATCCAACTCCTCTGCCGCATCCGGTTGCTCCGCCACATCCGGCTGCTCCAGCACTTCCGGTTGCTCTGGTACTTCTGGGCGCATGACTACTACATCATCACCAAAGGCGTGGTAGGTATAAGTGATAGAGTAGCTAACCGAAAAGCTCTGCCCGGCCAGTTCTTCCTCCTCAAAATCTTCGTCAAAGACCATTTCCATGATCATATCCATGGTAACGGCTAGGGGTTCGCCCTCTTCATCCACGGTGAGGATCAGCGTCAAATCTTCTGCGCCAAAGTCAAAGTCCATGCCAAACTCATCTAGCACGGCATAGGCTTGCTCTAAATTTTGGTTCATAAATTCGCCTACGGCGTCCCCGTCTACTATGATGGTGAACACGGTGTAATCCTCACCCTCGTAGAGTTCAACTTCTACAATATCGTCTAGCATAAACTCCGGCACCTGGTTCATGCTCTCCATTGTTTCCAGGGGTGAGAGGGCATCATCCATTTCATCCGCCAAGCCGGAGATGTACTGACCATCTATCAACATTACCGTGTCGATTAAAGTAAAGCCCTCCATTTCCATGAACATTTCCATATTCATGGCCGGCACACCGGGCATACCCATGTCCATGTCCATCTCCATGTACATTGTGACGTGGTCACCGTCTACAATCGCTTGCGATGTGCCAGTGGCAACTGTATGGAACGTCATGCCAAAAAAGCGCATATCCACGTCCATGACAAAATCAGAATCCCATGCACCGATTCGGGGCTCTCCTGCACTGCCGATGCGCTCTAGCCATGTCATATAGGCTGCAAAAGCGCGGTCTTCCGGAGTGCCTTCCTCTGCGCTACAGGCGGCCAGTGTAAGTACAAGTAGCAGGGCGACAAGCACCAGTCCAATCTTCTTTTTCATATTCTGTTTCCTCGATTTCTTTTATTTTCCAGACGATCTCAACTCGTCCGCTCTACACCGTGACACCACGATGCACAGCGGACGAGGCGACAAAACTGCTGCCCTTACAATCGCTACCAACTATAAAATCTTTACACTACCCACCGCAAAGGCAGACAACGAGCAAACCTATTCTACCACATCCACTGTTAAAAGTCCACTGCACCGCCCCTGCCGTGTGAGGTCTATATTTGTAGTCTATTCTTTTTCCGTGTCCTCCCGCACCGTAACCATAACCGCCAACGGCTCTGTTGTAGATTCTTCCGTCTCATGGCGGACTTCTACCTGATATGTCTCATTGCCGTTGGGGAACCAAGAGACCAGCACCAAATCCCCTTGTGCCAACTCTTCTTTATATGTCTGTCTGGCATTGTTCAAATAGAGTTTGGCCCCGTCACGGAGGCAGTAGAGGGAAACGAAAGCGCTGTTGGCAAGCTCTAACCGCTCTCCGCAATAGAGCAGATCAAACCGACCGCTTACCCCTTCGGCGGTGAGTAGGGTCATGTCTGTTCCATGGCCGGAACATGCGGTCTCCCAGTCGCCTAGGCTCACGTCTTGTTCGTATGGCCCCAACACTACATCGTGGGCGTCTTTGTGGGTCAGGTGTATCTCACCGTCTAGTAGGAGGGTTTGCCGCTTGAAACCGGGAAACGTACGGTAACAACCCCGCTCCACCACCCCGCGGTTGACCGCCACACGGAAGTCGAAGTCCATGTTTTGGTAGAGAGCGTCCTCCGGGTAGATATAAAGTTCCTCCGTATAGCCCCCTTCCCAGCGGACGGTTTTGTGGTGGCCGGTCTGGCGGCGTTCGTAGTGGAACACGGGGTTCACGGTATCACACCCCCGGAACCGCTCCGGCCGGGGCCGGAAGAGGAGGATATTGACACTGCATCCGATAACGATGCCAATCAGTGTATCCAGCGTGCGATTGAGTGCGTGTAAGACCGGCTCCATCTCTGCCGACATGGGGCTAAAGAGGATGATGGTATAGGTGGCAAGGCCGATGACGATGCTGTTTTCAATTTTCAATAAATTGCAGGCGAAGATATAGAGCACAATCCCAACAAAGGCCACAATTGCCGCCACAATCAGAGTCTGCTCTACATCTACTGCCGCCATGATGATCCCAGCGATACTGGCAAATGCGCCGCCCAGCAACGTGCCAAGGGCCCGATCCCGGCCCGCTTTCCACGACTTGTCCACCGAGTCCTGCACGCAGATAAAGACCGCAATACAAGCCAACGGCAACCCCTCTAGCCGGGCCAAGGGCAAGCCCTCTATCCGACCGACTAAGGTGTAGAGTACAATACAAATTGTGGCCGCCAAGGCAGTTTTGATGTTCCGCAACCCCGGATGGGGGATTTTTTGTAGTTTTTCTAAGTCTACCATGTCAGGTGCCACCTCATGGATTTAATATGCTCTATTTTATATGAAAAATGCCTTCTGGTCAACGGGCTTGTTCTGTGGTATTACGGTTGTTTTATAAACCGTTCATGCGCTACACGTCTCCTACGAGGGGCGAATACCTTGCGTGTGATAAGCCAGAGTGGTTCGTTTGGTTCTGGTGGGGGTGTGTTAAAGTGGTATTGTTGAAAAGAACGTCGTGGTGGAGTGCTACGGCGTTCTTCTTTTTTGGAGAGGATGATGATTATTAGGACATACGGATACATTCGGGTTTCCAGCATGGAGCAGAATGAGGACAGCTCCTCTTTCTTCAGGGCAGAGAAAAACGCCTCTGCAACAGCGTTATCATGAGGCGTTCCAGTCCGTGAAAATGGTTGGACAATCTTGTTCATGCGCAAAAGGTTCCGAAATGCCTTCGATGTATACTGACGCTTGTAAGCAAGCAGAGTGGCACATTCCGTTGCTGGGAAATATGGTTTGCCATTAAGCATCAGCACCTCGATTTTCCCAAACTCTTCATTTTGGAACACTTGAATTTGATTTTGTATAGACAACTTCCTCCTAGAATAAAATGCCCGCACGATGGCGGGTATGTAGAGATGTTGTCTTCGTTTGCGATTAGCACTATAATTGACACATGAATTGGCAGAGGTTTGTGTAAACGCTGTTTTGACTGGTTGGTAAAAGCATTGATTTTATTGGGTTTTGAGAAAAGTCCTATAAGGACACCTTCCACCAGTAAAAAAGTCGTCGATTTTTATCGACGGCTTTTTCTATGCCTTGTCTTGCAAAGAGTTGAGAGAGGTGGGAATACATGATGTTGATTTATTCGCTTTGTTTTAGTATGATGTGTATAATGAACTTATAGCTAGAACAGAAGCACGCAGCCTACTAAATTTCGAATGATAGCTATAATGTGAATTATTGGGAGAAACTTATGGGATTTCAAACAGTAAATGATATATCATCGTTTTGGGGAACCTTAGTTCCTCCGATTTTTCTTGGCATAATATCTATTTTGCTTTTCTTATGGGTCATAGGGAAAGAAAATCGCACAGCATTAATGAAACGATTTATTGATAAAGACAATAATCAATATGTCCTTCAAAATGGCATATATATTCCTAGAAATCAAACTATCCAAAGCGTTTTTTTACATAATCTTGCAAAAAAACTAGGGTTTTGGTCGATTAAACCATTGATGATAGTTTTTCTCATTGTGCTAATTTTCTTCGGTATCAACCAGATTTTGCTTCAAATTTTTCAGCCGCTGCTGATACAATTTCCTAGCCGACTTTTATACTCGTCAGGTGTCAGCGACTACACTATTGCACGCATATGGATGAACTATCCTCACGCCCAATCCTTAGAGCAGCTTTATTTTATAATAATGAATTTGACCGAAGATACAGTACGTGCGTCATCTGCGTTTCAATTTTCTGTTCAAGCCTTTATCAGGTTCAGCATAGTATGTTGCTTTGTAATGTTGTCTCGCATGGTCTTTAGACTAAAAAAACCGAAGTGGGTGAACAAGAGGGTTTATATGCGTCTGGTCGCGCTCATTTTTATTTTGGTAGTTTTTTTGATTGTCGCTTTGTTTTATAACATTCAAACAGTTAACAGCGAAGTCAGAAGCAGAAGCAATGAAGTGTTCCAGATTCTTGAAGAGAGGCATGACTCTATTACAGATTTGAGTTGGGAGATACAAAATATTAGAATTGAAAACTACCTAGCATCTATATGAACAGGAAAGGGAGCACCTTGGAGAAAATCTTTTTTACGGGGCTTTTGGTATAAGAAATAGACTTGAGGAAGCTATCACAAATGCCATTAGGGAATTTTACAGATTTTTTTCCAACCAATAATCCTATACTTCAGAAATATGGCGTGTTTATGATTGTGGTGACTAGAACTCAATGATTTGATGGATGCAGTCCATTTGAAAGCCTATAAAATACAGTAGTTTCAATAGTTTGGACAGTCCCCATCATTCAACTCCAACCAACCGAGGTGTTCTCAGCAGCATTAATTAAAATGCTGGCAAAAGCACCTCGATTTTTTGTCCGAACCCTGACCACATTACCGGCCTGCATACTACGAAACTGACTTTTGCGTGTGCGCCGCCCACTGGATACCCGCAGGATAAAAAAACCACCCGGCAGGGCAGAACAAGCCCCTAGCTTGTGCCGGACTAGAAAAGAGAACAAAAACATCCCCCATCCCTTGCCACATTCTCTTATGCCATGTATAATAAATCAAAACAAAAAAATGGAGACACCATGAAAACAAGCGATTTCCACTTCGATCTCCCACAAGAGCTTATCGCCCAAACCCCCTTAGAGCGGCGAGACGCATCTCGGTTACTTACCTTAGACAAGCTGACGGGGCAAACCGGGCACCATTTGTTTACAGACCTGCCGGATTTATTAAACCCCGGCGATTGTCTGGTGATGAACGACTCCCGCGTGATTCCCGCCCGACTGTTCGGCAAGCGGGAGAGCGGCGGTGCGGTAGAGCTGGTCTTACTGCAAGATTTGGGCGAGGGCCGCTGGCTCTCGTTAGCACGGCCCGGACGAAAAGTACGGCCGGGGGAGAAGCTAATCTTCGGTGACGGCGAACTCACCGCCACAGTGGAAGAGGTAGCCGAAGACGGCAACCGGGTGATTCAGTTCCACTACGAAGGGATTTTCTTAGAAGTATTAGAGCGTTTAGGCCGAGTGCCCTTACCGCCTTATATCACGGAAGAATTAGAGGATGCAGAACGCTATCAGACCGTTTATGCCAAAGCGCCGGGTTCGGCAGCGGCACCCACGGCGGGGCTCCACTTCACGCCGGAGTTGTTAAAGCGGCTGGAAGAACGAGGGATTGCACTGACCACGATCACGCTCCATGTAGGCCTCGGCACCTTCCGGCCGGTGAAAGCAGAGAACATTGAAGACCACCACATGCACGCCGAGTATTGCATCATTGAGCAAGCGGCGGCGGATACGATTAATCGAACACGAGCGGTAGGCGGCAAAGTGGTGTGTATCGGCACGACCTCTTGCCGCACCATTGAGTCACGGGCGGAGGCGGACGGGACAATATTGCCCTACGCCGGTTGGACCAATTGTTTCATCTATCCCGGCTACGAGTTTAAGTGCATGGACGGCCTGATTACCAATTTCCACCTGCCGGAGAGCACCTTGATTATGTTAGTGGCGGCCCTCGCCGGACGGGAACACGTCTTAGGGGCCTATAACGAGGCCGTAGCGAAGCGATACCGCTTCTTTTCCTTCGGCGATGCCATGTTGATACTTTGAGGAATTGATATAGTTCTTTCGGCAAAATTCGACATATTATTACAATTAATGATGGTTTTGGGAAATATCGGAAATAAATTGATAAAAATAATGAGAAATTCCTTGCAAAAGCCAGACATCTGTGATAAATTATTGTCACTAAACCCACATTTCCATCAATCGTGTCATGTTATGGTCGAACAAAAACAAGAATCAAGAAAAGGAGTGGCAGCATGGACAAAAAGATCAAGGTATTAGTGGCAGATCCCAGCGATGATTACAGAGGGATCGTGGCTGGCCAGTTTCAAAACGAAATTGACATGGAGCTGGTAGGAAGTACCGCCGACGGATTAGAGGCCCTGCGTCTCGCCGAGGAGACCCGACCGGATGTGTTGGTTTTGGACATTTTGCTTGCAAACCTAGACGGCCTAGATGTCCTGCGCCGTTTGGGAGAAATGGGGATGAAAACCGCCCCGATTGTGGTGTCCGGGTTTTACAAGGACAGCGTGATTACAGAAGCGTCCAGTTTAGGGGCCAGCTATTTTATGCTCAAGCCCTTCAATATGGGGACATTGTTAGAGAAAATTCGCAGTGTCACCGGGAAAATTACTCACCATCGTGAGATGTCAGACGTGGCCATGCACCAAGCTAGGGGCGAGAAGAGCCTAGAGCGGACAGTGACCGAAGTTATCCATGAAATCGGTGTCCCCGCCCATATTAAGGGATATAAGTATTTGCGAGAGGCGATTATGCTCACCGTGCGAGACATGGAAATCATCAACGCCGTGACAAAAGTACTGTACCCGGAGGTGGCCAAAAAGTTCAACACCACCCCGTCACGGGTGGAGCGGGCCATCCGTCACGCCATTGAGGTGGCGTGGGATCGAGGGGATTTAGAGGTGTTGCAAAAGTTCTTCGGCTATACGGTGTCAAACATAAAGGGTAAGCCCACTAACAGTGAGTTTATCGCCATGATTGCTGATCGGCTGAATTTACAGCGGAAGAATCATAATTATTAGGCACTTTGGGGCATACTGTAGCCATTGACAATGCGGGCGACAGCTAGTATACTATGGGCGACAAAGAGGCGTTGTCGGCCATACTGCACTCCGAATGCGGAACGAACATAACTGCCGACTTTGGCGGTTGTGTTCGTTTTCTTTTGAATTGTCATATTGTGGAATGGAGAATTATAAATACAATGAAAAAACAAATCCTAACCATTGCGGCCTTTGCACTGGCCGTTGCTCTGCTTCTGGGTGGTACGCTGTTTTTGGTGAACAGGGGGGATGTGCCAACCACTGTGGCACACGATACCGAGCAGTACCCTGCTTCTCCTGAACATCCTGTGTCTCCTGCATCCCCTGTACTCCCTGCGCTCCACATTACCTCGGACTATGACCCCTTTACCGTAGAGCGGAACTTTTGGCATGACGGCACGCTTACCCTGTCCGATACGGCGGAAGAGTATGCGTTTTCCGATGTAGATATCCGCATTCGGGGCAGAGGCAACAGCACTTGGCTGCGGGGTGCCGATAAACGCCCTCTGCGGATTCGGTTTGCAGAGGACAGACCATTCTTCGACTCTGGATACGCCCACAGGGACTGGATTTTGTTGGCCAACCACTTTGATGCGGCCCTTTTGCGGAATTACACGGCACTCTATTTGGCAAGTCAATTGGACAACTTAGATTTCACTCCATTTTCCCGCCATGTCCATTTATATGTAAATGGGGAATATATGGGTGTCTATCAACTGACTGATGAGCGGGACATCGGCTCCGGGCGGCTCCCGCTTACCTTCGACCCTGACCCTGCGGTTAGTGAGTATCTCTTTGAACTGGACGGCCACTTGGTGGGCTGGTTGGCAGAGGGGAATGTGGAAGGGGAGGATTTCTTTACTGTAGACGGCATGGCCTACGATATCCGGTTTCCCAACGATGACGACTGGGACGGGCATCTGGAGTATCTGCAAGCCTTTGTCCAGCGGGTCAGCGATACCATTCACTCCCGTGATTTTGCGGCCGTTGAAGCGCTGATTGACCTGCCCTCTCTTGTGGATTTCTATTTGGTGCAAGAGGTTACAAAAAATGCGGACGTGGGCATGTTCAGTGTGTTTATGACTCTCCGGGGACAGGGGGATGACCGCCGTCTGCATTTTGGCCCCGTCTGGGATTTTGACCGCTCTATCGGCAATATGCTCGACTGGCCGGAGCCGGAGGATATCTACGCCGCGTTCCAAAACGACTGGTTTGCCACATTGTTGGACATCCCGGAAATCTTCGATTTAGTGGCAGCGCGGTGGAATGAAATTCGAGATACAGCAATCAGCGGCACCATCGCCCATGTCCGTGACACGGCAGAGCGTTACGAGGCCGATTTCCAGCGCAACTTTGAACGGCACCCGCATATCTTAGGCAGGCCCCACCGACCCACGCCGGACAAATTATGGCGCATCGACAGTTTCATGGGCCATGTGGAGTATATGACCACTTGGTTAGAGACGAGAGTTGAGTGGTTAGACAACTTTTTCAACCAGCGGCCCAACGCACCCACCGGCTGGTTCTCGGAACGACATGACCGTCATTGGGCGCTGGTGCAATATCACACTTACGGCTATCCTGTCACCATGGTTATCGATGGGATAGTGCGGGATTTCCATCCATCGCCCATTTTACTTGATGGCCGGGCCATGGTTCCCCTGCACGAGATTGCGTCTGTATTCGGTTTAATTACCGACCTTAACCCGGAAACCGAAGTGCTTACCATAACGCGGGATGCGACCACGATTACCCACACCATAGGTGCCGATGTATTTACAGTAAATGGCGCAGATGTCGAATCCGACTCTGCTGTGGTGATTCGGGACTATGTGTATGTCCCGCTACGCACGATTGTAGATGCGTTGGGGTATCAGGTGGAATGGCACTCAGACGACCACACGATTGAAATTATACGGCATTGATTGCTCGGCAAACCAAACCCCCGCGGGTTCACACTGCGGGGGTTTTCGTTTGCTATAAGCTTGGTCTATCCTGTGCCCTCCTTACATACGTTGTAGGAAGGGGGGACAAGATGGAACACAGATACGAACATCAAACAAAACACCATTTTAGAACAGGACAACTTACCGTACTCCGCATGACAATATGCATGGTGCTCTTATGCACGGTTGGCGTGCTCCGTGCGTTTTTCCCGGATGCCACGGCGGCAGTCCGCACCACGGTACAGCCCTTAATGGAGGCGGAGTTAGACTACCGAACGGCCATCTCTGCCCTCGGTGAAACCCTGACAGGGGAGACGGGTATCATGGAAGTGTTGGGCGATATCTACATCCGTGCCTTCGGCAGCAGAGAGCCGGAAGATGTGATTGTTGCCGCCGAGGCAGAAGGAGCGAAAGCAGAGCCGGAATCCGCCCCCATGCCCGTGATGGAGATGTTCCCGCCCATTGAAGAGGTGATCCCGGCACCGACCCTGTCAGACATCTTCTCACCGCAGGAGGCGTATGCCCCGGAAGACACGCACACCCAGCCGGACGAGCCAGAGGCGGTGGAGGTGTTTTTGGCGCAACAGGCGGAGTTTTCTGCCTTTGCCCTCCCTGCCGGTGCCAGTTTTGCCTATGAGCCGCTGTATTTAGACTTCGTGGCCCCGGTGGCGGGGCCTGTGTCGTCGTCTTTCGGGTTCCGGCAACACCCGATTATGCGGGAGGTACGGTTCCACTTCGGTACCGATATTGCCGTCTACACTGGCACCCCGTTTGTAGCGTTCGCCAACGGACGGGTGGTGGCCGCTGGGGAGAATGACAGTTGGGGGAAGTATATCTTACTCTACCATGGCGGCGGGGTTTATACGCGCTATGCCCATGCCAGTGTTCAGTATGTCCGTGGTGGGGACACCGTTGCGCTGGGGCAGAGGATTGGCCGAGTGGGGGCCACCGGGGCCGCCACGGGGCCGCATTTGCATTTTGAGTTGCGGGTGGGTGGGGTTTATCGGAACCCGGAGTTTTATTTGGAGTTTTAGGGTTTTCTCTTGACCTTTTCCCTTTGCTATTCGGCGTTCCGCCGAGGATTTCTTGGCGGAGACCGCCAACTGGTCATGTCCTGCCGGACGGGCTTTCTTTTTGTCTCGCCAAAAAGAAACAAAAATGCGATTTAGGGGTTGCACCCCTAAAAACCCGCTAAGGGCTGTGGCTGGGCATGGCATAGGGCGGTGGTGTTGGTGTGCAGCGGTACTCTCCTACGGGTGTGGGTAGTCTGTGGTGCCACTGTCTTGTCATTTGAAGGGGCTCATGAGGGGATGGCATAGGGTCAAGAGAGTTTTGGTCTGGGCAAGATCAAGGGCGGGGGCAAAATGAATCTCCTAAGTGACGGAGAGTCTAGGACTCGAAAATGGGTAGTTGTTTGCAGGGGCGACTATCAGTCGCCCGACTTTTAATCGTGGATAATGCTTATACTATTCGATTATTTTCTTCTTGCCAAAATATTGAGTTAACATTAAAATCAATGCAGTACCCACCAAAATGCCATCCATAATTCCAAACGGCAAAAGATGCATCATTAACACTAATGAGATTATACAGTTTATCCCCGACAGTACAAAGCCCCACATTTTTCCATGCCATAGTGCAACCGCTCCAATTGAACGAAATATACCCCAGAAGAGACCTGCAATAACAAAATCAACAGAGGGTATATCAAATGGTAAAAACTCCGCAGGAGCAACCCCCATAAACCAAATGGGTAGCATTGAAAAAAAGCCGCTAACTTCAATTAAGGCGTGTATTAATATGATAATTACCGCTACTCTATATCGTTTCATTTTAACCTCGCTTAATATAAATACTCTACGTCTCCACAATCTTACCATACTTACGCCAAAAACACAATCCCACCGCCCGTGACCATTGGACTTTTGACGACTATTACATCCGGCTAGAGGCTATCGGCACCAGTGCAAGGCATAAGATGCAAAACCGTCGTCACTCGCCCTTGCCCTTTGGGGTACATAGGGGCGAAGCCCTTGTGTTGATTTTTTGCTTCTTTTTGTTCAACGACATACTACGAAACTTCCGTTTGCGAGTGTCCTTCTCGCAAATGGTTAGTTGAGTTAACACCCGTAGGGTGAAAAGAAGGCCCGTCCGGCAGGACATGACCAGTTGGCGGTCTCCGCCAAGAAACCCTCGGCGGCAACGCCGACAGAAAAGGTCAAGGGCACGGGACGCGCAGGGGCACGTCCCCTACAAAGGGGAAAAACACAACCAACAAACGAGGTGAACAATTGCAACCAGCTCGCATCACTATCTCCGGTGGGTTCATCACCCTAATCGCCATCCTGTACCTCTTCGACGCAAATAACCTACTGCCACTGCTGGCAATCACAGCCCTCGCCCACGAGCTGGGCCATGTCCTACTCATCTGGGCCTTGGGTGGCCGAGTACTGCGTCTGCATCTGGGGCTAGTGGGCTTGTGCATCGACTACGAGGGCCAAGGCATTGGCTATTTAGGCGAGGTGGCAATCGCCTTGGCGGGCCCCCTAGCAAACCTTGCGCTGGCCTACGGCGCATCCCTTTGGGGCCGCCACACAGGCGGTGAAACCGCATTTTTTCTAGCGGGCATCAGCCTAGGGGCGGCGGTGTTCAATCTGTTGCCCATCGGTCAACTGGACGGCGGTCGGGGGCTATACGGCATATTGGCCTATACCCTTGGCCCCGCAGTGGCCGGGCGAGTAGACCGGGTGCTGGGCGGGGTGCTGATTGTAGCGTTGTTTGCCGCTGGGCTGACGCTGTTTTTCTGGTCAGGCTGGAACTTTACCCTGCTGACAGCGGCAATCTGGTTACTCATCGGCTATTGTAAAAGCCGGGGAAGTGCGGTACAATATGCTGTAACACACTTCTAAAACTTGGAGAACAGTAGCAGATGAACGAGAAACTACAACGAATCTTGCCACGGGTACAAAAACCGGCCCGGTATGTGGGCGGGGAGTACGGGCAGATGACGAAAGACCCGGCAAATGTTCGGGTACGGTTGGGGCTTTGTTTCCCCGACACCTATGAAATTGCCATGAGTAACTTAGGCATCCATATTCTATACGGAATATTCAACGGCATGGACAGCGTCTGGTGTGAGCGGATATTTGCACCGGGTGCGGATATGGAGGCAGAACTGCGTGAGGCGGGAATATCCCTCTACGGGCTAGAGAGCGGCCAGTCTGCGGGGGAATTTGACATCTTGGGTTTTTCCTTGGGCTATGAGATGTCCTATACCACTGTGCTCAATATGCTAGACCTGATGGGTGTCCCCATCCGGGCCAGTGAGCGGGAAGGGCTTAGTCCCTTGGTCATTGCCGGGGGGACAAGCTGTTATAACCCGGAACCTGTGGCGGATTTTTTTGACCTGTTCGTGCTGGGCGAAGGGGAAGAGGTAGGGCCGGAACTGGTGGCCCTTTACGACAAAGCGAAGCTGGCCGGGTGGAGCAAGTCCGAATTTCTCCAAGCGGCGGCGCAGATTGCCGGGGTGTATGTGCCCAGCTTATACCATGTGGGGTACAATGCTGACGGCACCATCGCCGCAATTACACCAGAACCCGGCGCACCGGAGCGTGTGTCCAAGCGCATTGTGCAAGATATAGACAACGCATATTTCCCCGCAGAAGGATTGGTGCCCAGCACCGAAATCGTCCACGACCGGGTGGCCCTAGAGCTATTCCGGGGCTGTATCCGAGGGTGCCGGTTCTGTCAGGCGGGGTATATCTATCGCCCCGTGCGAGAGAAGTCACGAGATACTTTGGTCGAGCAGGGCAAGCGGGCTTTGGCGTACTCCGGGTATCAAGAAGCAACGCTATTGAGCCTGAGCACCAGCGATTACCGAGACCTCTCTGGTGTGTGTGACGGGCTGTTGGAATTTTGTGAGCCGAGGAAAATCGGTCTATCACTACCCAGTCTGCGGGCGGATAACTTCTCTATTGACCTGATGCGGCGGGTACAAAAAGTGCGAAAATCCAGCCTGACCTTTGCCCCGGAAGCGGGGAGCCAACGGCTTCGGGACACCATCAATAAAAACGTAACGGAAGAGGCGTTGTTAAACAGTCTGCAAGTGGCCTTTTCCGGCGGGTGGAGTGCGGTGAAACTCTACTTCATGCTGGGCCTGCCCACGGAGACGGACGAGGACGTGGTAGCCATTGCAGAGCTGGCCCATAAAATCCTTCGGGCATGGAAACAGCACGCCACCAACAAGAATCGGGGCGTACGGCTGACGGTGAGCACGTCTTGTTTCGTGCCAAAGGCCCACTCTGCGTTCCAGTGGGAGGCGCAGGTGAGCATGGAAGAGTATAGCCGCCGTGTGGCTCTGCTCAAAGAGAGCCTAACCAGTCGGGCCATCACCTACAACTGGCACGAGCCGGAGACCAGTTTCATTGAGGCGGTACTGTCCAGAGGCGACCGGCGATTAGGGCCGGTTATTGAACACGTTTGGCAAAACGGCGGACGGCTAGAGGGGTGGAGTGAGCATTTCAACCTAGACCGCTGGACTGCGGCCTTTGCCGCCACCGGCATTGACCCACATTGCTATGCAAACAGAGAGCGGGGCGAGGACGAGATACTTCCTTGGGCAATTCTCGACACTGGGGTAGACCAAAGTTATCTTTGGCAAGAACGACAAGCGGCCTATGCCCATCGATTGACCCCGGACTGCCGAGACACCTGCACCGCCTGCGGTGTGACACGACTGGGAATGGGGGTGGACTGCTGTGGCTAGACATCGACTGCGCTTTGAAAAGACAGGGCGGGCCAAATATCTGTCCCATCTGGATTTAATGCGAACCCTCCAGCGGGTGTTTCCCCGTGCGGGAGTGGCCATTCGCCATACGGAGGGGTTTAACCCCCATGCCTATATTTCTGTGGCCCTGCCGTCGTCTGTGGGGATGGAGAGTGATTGCGAGTTATTAGATTTTGAAGTTGTGGACGACACGCCCCTAGCCACCCTGCCGGAGCTGCTCACTGCCAAGTTGCCGGAGGGTATTCGGGTATTGAAAGCCTATGAGGCGCCGGGGAAAGTGAAAGAGCTAGTCTGGCTTCGTCTGACGGGGACGCTGGAGTATGATACAATAACGGACACCGCCGACATGGCACAGAAACTAGACACATTTTTTGCACAGCGGCCTCTATTTGTCACAAAGCTTAACAAGAAAAAAGAAGAGACCCAAGTAGACTTGGGCCCCATGATAAAAGAACTGACCTTCATCGCTGCGCCCCCCCACAAAGTGACCCTACACGCCGTAGTAGCGGCGCAGAACCCATCGCTCAATCCCAGCCTATTACTAGAGGCCCTGCGGCAGAGCGCACCGGAGCTGGCACCGGACTTTGCGGCGTTTGCGAGGGTAGAGGTGTATGATAAGGATATGCGGGTGTTTCGGTAGGGATTGCCTACCTCCGCCGATACACTTGGCCCGATACAGGCGAGCCTAATAACTCTGCTACCGTCACAAAGGTAAACCCTTCCGCCAGCAACAGATCTACCGCACGGATGGCGGCATCGATTGTGGTGGGCATGGTGTCGTGCATGAGGATAATGTCACCCTCTCTGATTCGCACACCGCTGGGGCCTACAAAGTGGCTCATGATGGCGCTTACGTTTTGCGTCTCCCAGTCTCTGGTGTCCACGGACCACAGGATAAGGGGATACCCAAACTCTGCGGCAACGGCTCGTGTTGTCGCATTGAACGAACCATAGGGCGGACGGAACGTAGTCGGCACGGCTCCTGTGGTCTGGTATATGATATTACGAGTCCTTGTTAACTCGTCCCGCATACGGACGGCGCTTACTTGGGCGAGGTTTGGGTGAGAGAACGTGTGGCACGCAATCTCGTGCCCTTCCGCTACCATCCGCCGGGCCAAATCCGGGCGGGCCGCCACTTGCCGTCCCAGAACATAAAAAGTGACCGGCACATTCCTGTCCCGCAGGGCGTTTAATAACCGTTCCGTGTGCAAACTGGGCCCATCGTCAAAGGTCAGGGCGATGCGTCTGCCGCCGGGCGGTGTCCCCGGCCCGAGATAGACCCACCGTAGCCCGAGCCATGTATTGATTTGCGCCCAGTTGCCGTTCTGGGCCAACAGTGTCACCACTTGCGGGCCAATCTGCGGCCCGCGAGTATTGCTGCCGGCGTAGGCAAACAGGTACAGGCTACGCCCTGTATACCGCCGATTTTCCCGTAAATAGGCCCACCGATTGCCGCTTCCTGTAGAGATGCGCGCCCAGCCGTCATCCCGGCGGAATATGATGTTCACCGTCTGCGGTACAAGGGTCTCTTGTACCTCGGCCCGGAAATTTGGCTCTAAATAGGTCAAAAACTGCCATGGAAATGTATGTGTTTCCGGCCCCAGATAGACCCATCTCAGCCCAAGCCATGTCCCAATTTGCGCCCAGTTGCCCTGTTCATCCGAGATTGTGACTACCTGCGGCCCGACTTTTGCCCCCTGATTGCCCTCTGGCTGGTCAAATAAGTATACATACCGGGCCAAATAGCGCATATTTGCCCGTAAATAGACCCAGCGTTCACCATTGGCGGTAGGAATCAGTGCCCAGCCGTCCCCACGCCGGTATAGAATGCCCACTGTCCGGGGGCTGTAACGTGTTTGTTCTGCCGCTCGGAAGTCCGGTTCTAGGTATGTAACAAACCGCCAAGGAATTACATGCTGTTCCAAAGGCTCACTCTCCCACGGTTGCCGCTCGAACTCAAATAGTTCAATCAGCCGCATTAGCATCACGGCGCATTCGGCTCTGGTGGCGGTTCCTTGGGGTCTGATTCTATCATTTGCGCCACGGATCAACTCACCGGACACTGCCCACGCCATAGCGTCCAGTGCCCAGCCGCTTACCTGTGCGGCATCGGAAAAGGCAGAAAGTCTCACGGAATCGGGGATGTCCATCCGATACCCTTGGTGTTGGGCATAGCGGTATAGCATGGTTACCAGTTGTTCTCGGGTCACATTGCGATGCGGAGCAAAATGTCCGCCCCCGACCCCGGTGGCGATGTGGTGTTGGTTCGCCCAAGCTATGGCGTTTGTATACCACTGTCCCGCTGTGACATCATGGAAGGGGAGGGGGGCGGTTGTGTCCGGCTCTCCCGCCATCCGATAGAGTACGGTTACCGCCATGGCACGGCTCATGCTATTGTTTGGCATAAATGCTGTGGTTGATGTGCCCCGCATCAGGTCATTTGCCGCCACGTATCGCACCGCATCGGAGAACCACCAACCCTGCCGGGCGACATCTGTAAAGGGGTTCTCAAAGGATGAGAGGGGTACGAGCCGTTGTATCGCACTACGCAGTGCGGTATATGCGGTGTCTATATCTCCTTGTGTTGCCTGTTGGTTGTCCGCCACTGTTTGGGCACGTTGCGCCGCTTGGGCTGCGGTTCGCCAAGTTACGTTGGTATAGGCCCGCCCGTCACGCTCTGCCATTTGGGTGATAAGGGTATGGAGTGATGTGCGGTCGATTCCTTGGTCGCCATCTGCTTGTGCTATGGGTGTATGGATACCTAGAAATAGGAGCAGTACCACGACAAACAATGCACCAAGCCACAAAAACTTCCTCACGAAAACGCCCCCAACTTTATGTATAGCGAAACAGACATGTTTCGACTGTATTCGTTTGGATTATACTGGATATCTGGTGTTGTGTCAAATAGAAAAGCCGCAAAGGGGGGGCCTTTGCGGCTTAGGTGTGTGGGCATTATAGTAGCCTCGTCTTTTTATAGGGGCGCCATCCTACTGTACCCCGAAGGTCAAGTCATTTCGCTCCTTATACTCTGCACTGGCGACAGGGCTCTCGCGCCGGATGTCATAGTCCTCGAAACCTACAAGGGCGGTGGTGCCGCTGGGGGGTGCTGTTCTTTTGTGTTTTAATATCCTAGTGCGTCATTCACTATAATTACTTTGATTCTGTTTTCGGTGAATTGTCCGGTGATGAGTACGAAGTCATTGCATATGCGTTGTTTGTGGTTACAATCAATACAGCGGCCCAGTGTGACGCAGGGGGTGTCTTTTTTGAGTCGGATGGCGTCCAATGGGGCTGCGATTTGTCTTGTTCGTTCGATGGCCGCTTCGACATTTGGTACAATCTTGTTGGTTCCGACTACAACAATGACTTGTTCAGGGCCATAAATCATGGGTGCAACACGGCTTCCGTTTCCGTCGATGTTAAACAGTTTTCCATCCATTGTGACTGCGCTGGTTCCTATAATAAATGTGTGGGCAGAAAAGTTCTTCAAATAGAGGGAACGCTTGTCCGCAGATGTCAAGCCGGGTTGGAACTTGTCGTGGAACACATAGTCGCCGTTTCTTAGAAACTCAAATACACCTGTCTGCTCTAAGGTAACGGAATCCCCGCTGCCGACAATAGTGCCTTTTGGGAGTAAATCTTGTAAAAGCCCGATCAGCTCTGTTGCATCAGCTACAAAATAGCCCGCCATGTTATTGCGCCCCAAGCTGTCTATGGTTGTCTGGATGGTTGTTTTCATAATGGCCCTCCTTGTGTTTATTCGTTATAACAATCCTGCGTCCAACAAGGCATCCGTCAACTGTGCAAACCCTTGTAAATCCAATGTCTCGCCCCGGATACGAGCGTCATGTCCCTGTGCCTCTAGTACCGCAATAAGTGCCCCTTTTGAGGCGTTCGGTAGGGCGGCAGTGAGGCAATTGACCAGAGTTTTTCGCCGTTGTGCAAAGGATGCCTTAATGACCCGGAACAGGGCCCCAGGGCCTGTGTCTACCGCTGGGGCTTCCCGTACCCGCAGGGTAATGACAGAGGAATGCACCTTCGGCTGGGGGTGAAAACATTCCGGCGGCACGTCAAAGAGAAGCGTAGGCTCGGTATAATAGGCCATGTAGAGGGAAAACGCACCGTAATCCGAACTCCCGGCGAGGGCCGCCACGCGCCTTGCCACCTCTCGCTGCACCATAACCGTAATCTGCCGGAACAGGCCGGAGTCAATGAGCAATGTCAGCACCGGGGTGGTGATGTTATAGGGTAAGTTCGCACAAACCACGGGGGTAAGGCCGGAAAACTGTTCTGCCACGAGAGCGGGCAGGTCAATTTTCATAATATCACCGGGGACGATTTGGACGTTATTGTGCTCTGCCAAGGTTTCACGGAGCACCGGGAGCAGAGAAGTGTCCAACTCCACCGCCGCCACCCGCTGGGCCCTTTGGGCCAGTTGCTCTGTCAAACACCCGATACCGGGGCCGATTTCCAACACGCCGGTGTGTTCGTCAATTCCGGCAGAGGCCGCAATCTCTTCCGGTACCCAAGGAGCGATGAGAAAATTTTGCCCCATGCTTTTAGAAAACCGAAACCCATGCCGGGCAAGCAGGGATTTGATGTGCTGTATATCGCATAAATTCAAGTTGGTTCACCGCCTAATTAGTGTGTACAAACAGTATACCGCCCTTCGCCTTGAGAATCAAGATAAAGGGCGGTTTTTGTATCCGTACAACAAACAGACTTACTTTTGGTTGAGAACACCGTTCTCCATATGAAACCGCTTGTCAGCGTACTCTGTGGTCTCCAACTCGTGGGTGACCATTAAAATGGCCGTCCCCTCGTCTGCCACGCGGCGGAAAATTTGTATGATTTCTTCGGTGGTTTCGGTATCTAGGTCGCCGGTGGGCTCGTCCACGAACAGGAAGCGGGGACGGTTGAGCATGGCCCGTGCGATAGCCACGCGCTTGAGTTGGCCGCCGGAAAGACGCTTGGGCAGTTTTCCGCCCTGTTTTTCTAAGCCGACTTGCTTGAGTAGCGCACGGGCCGTCTCCACAGAATCGCCCTCCCTTTTGGCCAGATAGAAGGGGAGCCGCACGTTGTCGAGCACAGAGAGGGTTGCCAAGATGCTAGACTGCTGCGGCACACAGCCGATGGTGGCGTTGCGATAGAGGGAAAGGGCTTCGTCAGACTGGTCGAAAATGTCCTTTCCGTCTAAGCGCACACTGCCCGATGTAGGTAGTGTGAGACCCGCCATGATATTAAGCAGTGTACTTTTTCCGCTGCCAGAGCGACCGGTAATACTGATGAACTCACCACTGGAGATGGAGAAGTTGACATCTTTCAGTGCGCCGAACATCTGCTCGCCTTGGGGGTATTCTTTTGTGAGATTCTGTACTTTGATGTTCATTTTACTCCCCCTCTCTCAGCGTTGTGTAGGTCTCTGCCCGGCTAATGCGGAAGGCGGAATACCCAGCGGATAACGGGCCAACGGCAAGTGCCACCACCAAGGCCACGGCCAAGAGCCGCAAGGACTCTAAAACGTGAGGCAAGAGGAGCGGCATACCCATCTGTGTGCCAATGCTTCGCCCGAAAGGAAAGACCACGAGGGAAGCGAGCACGATGCCGAATGCGGACCCTAGGGCACTGATGACCAAAGCTTCCATAAGCACGATGCCACCCAGTTTTTTCCGGGTTGCGCCCAGAATACGCAAGATGGCGAACTCTTTCTTCCGACCGCTTGCGATCACCGAGAACAGCACTGCCAAAATTAGCACCGCCATGATACCGAGCACGATGGTGATGGCACCAATCATGCCCGTGAAGAAACTCAAGTTTGCAGAAATGTTGGCAAACACGGCATTGCTTGCTACAAGGCCAGCGTCCGGCACGGCGTGTCGAATGCGCTGCAACACTTCGTCAACCTCATAATACGGCTCAACCCGTACCAGCACGGCGGAGGCTGCATCTGTAACGTTGATACCGCCAAGATCGTCATAGCCGATTTCAGCCGCAGTTGCAAGTGAGCGTGCGGTATCCATATTCACGAACACAGACGAGTCCATGCCTGTCGCTGTCCGCTCAAGCCGTGCGGCAACATGGAGAGAGATATCAAAGAATGTGATGGTATTGTTGGGGCCGATCATCACGTCACTGCCCACAATCACCTCCCCGTCCCCGATTTGACGCTGGATAAAGTGTGCAATCCAAGGTGTGACGACAAAGTCCGTGTCGTAATCAATGCCGATGACCTGTGTCGTTGTCGTACAGCAAGCAGCATCTGCCAGTGTCGCCAGATGAAGCTGTGTTGTAACACGGGCGACACCCGGTACGGTTGCTTGTTGTTCAACATCTTTGTGAAAGTAGAAATTAACTGGACTGCCGGCTAAGAGAACGTTTTCATAATCAGACTCACTGCCCAGTGGCACCACCGCAATGTCGGCCCCAAGGCGCGCTTCTAAGCTGTTGATCCCGTTGTCCAAACTCTGTGACAGCACAGCCCCGCCGAACAGGGCAAAGGCCATGATGGCAACGACAAGAATGAGTGCTGCCGTCCGCCCCGGTTTTCCGCTGAGGTTATGGTAGGAAATCCTAGATGTTGTGAGAGGTTTCCGCGTCTTCTTCATCCTCATCCGCCTCCTGTTTAGCCAGCACGAACACGCTGACCAAAGATACAGCCGTCATTACGCCGCCCATGATAATAGAAAAGGGAAGGAACCCATCCACACACCTATGGACGACGCAAACACCTGTCGCCACGGTTGGAATCAAAAGGAACACGATGCCAGCCAGAACGACTGCCATGTTCAGCCCTAAGGCAATCGCTTTTACTTTTCTGAACACAAGCATCAAAACACCTGAAATGCCAATCATGCTGGCTACGCCGCTGAGAACTCTCATTGTAAAGATACAGCGCATGGGTCGAGGCGCTGCTGGCATTGTGTGGTAACAGGGGTAGAACATGCCCGTCAAGAAACCAAGCATTGTCAGTGAACCCAGCACAACGAAAAGGATGCCGATGATGTCTTGTTTCCTGATTTCTTTTGCGTGGCCAACCAGAAACAGGATGAGTCCAAGCAGGCTAACAGCCCCGCCAATGCTGGCGATGATTCTTACCGTGTCGAGATGCAACGGAATTTCACCGGGCCGCCAATCCGGTTCAACGGGTTCGCCCGTAGCAACATGTTCAAAAATATAATCGGTGTAAGAGAACACGCCTAAAGACACACCCGCAACAACCAGTACGCCAAGTATGATAAGTAAGATTGCAAATTTTTTCATTTTAAATAGAACCTCCAAAAAAGTGTAATGTTTTTCAAGTTAAGGTCTTAAAAAAGGGCGCAATAATGCTAGGTTCCGCACGAAAAGAACCTAGCTTATTTCACCTACGCTTTGGGAGGTTCAAAAATAAAGTTGCAACAATCTCTATAGTGAAACAGGCTGATACAAACCGCATTGTCTATTGTTGCCGCCACAAAGCAATATGTACACATAGGGGGCGGGTAGAGCGCAAAACAGCAACCGGCCACCTCAGAGATTTCACAACAGGGTAACTCTTCCAATAACACCAGCTCGTCCACACAACAGGGGTCTAATTGTGGCATGGGGCTTGTAGCGGCGGCCTGATGAGAAGAGAACAAGACAAGAGCGATTGCAAACATAACCAGGATTGCAATCGGTTTCTGCATATGAAGGATGTTGTTGCGCTGTTCCATATGTTCGCCCTTCAATATAAAAAGTACATTACCGATTCAGTATAACGATAAAATCGGTTGTTGTCAAACTTGAGGCCGTAATACAGGGAGATTAGTTTTTAGTTAACAATACTATTTTGCAACATAGTAATTGTTCATATCGGCAAAATGCATAATGAACAGTAGTTTTGCTTGCGAAATATAAATAACACATGTAAAATGTATATGAAAACTTTGACAGACCGCACGGTCTGTTATGTATGTAATGACAACCAAGTCTAAATGTTAAGGAGCAGGAAGGAAATTTTTGGGAGGGGAAAACTGTTTTGTGCAATTTGAAAAGTCCGCTATTAAAATCCACCATAAAAGGAGAAGAAAAATGCTAAAATCCGCAAAGAAAAGTATCGCAATGATTCTATCAGTAGTTATGATGCTAGGTGTACTATCGGCGTTCCCGGCTATGCCAGCCCATGCCGCACCGGAGGACGGCTTGATTTTCCACTTGGATTTCGACAATAATACCACAACGCCCCAAGTCGGCCAAGCAACCCAGCACGGAACGTGGCCGGGGGGTGCCTTTGACGAAGGCGTGGGCGGCGGTCGTGCCGCTGTGCTTACATCGGGCAGATGGTTATCCCTTATGGGCGAAGGCGGTGCGCCCCTGCTTGCAGGGCTTACGGAATATACCGCCTCCCTGTGGTTCAACCGCACTGACAGAGCCGCCTCTTGGTGGTTTTTCGCCGCACCGAACGCAAACCCGCAAACGTGGCAGAACGAGCATTACGTGGGCTTGCTCTCTGGTTACGGCGGGGCGGGTTCTGACAACCTGATGTATCAGCGTTTCCTTGCTGGACGTGGTGCGCCCAGCTCCACGGCTACCGCCCCGCACATGCCCCTCAATGAATGGGTCCATGCCGTGGTGGTTCACCGAGGGGATTCTTCAACCATCTACATAGACGGCAATGAGGTTACGACCATTGCGGGCAACGCTCCGCTGACATCCATATTGGGAGGGTCTCCTGTGGTGCAAATTGGCAGGGCCAACTGGGGCGGTGGCGGTGAATTTGCCAGAGGCCGAGTGGATGATATTCGGGTGTATAACCGCGCTCTGTCCAGCCAAGAGGTGTTAAGCCTGTATGCGGAACACGTTCCCGCTATCAACTTGGTGGAAATCCCCAACGTATTGCCCGGTGATTTTGAGTTGCCTACTACGGTTATTGGTGAAGCTGTGACCTGGACTGCGTCTGACCCGGCGGTTCTCGCTGCCGATGGCAGAACCATAGTTGCAGGTGCGACCGACAGGCAGGTGGTGCTTACGGCAACCACCGACAGCCAGTCACGTACCTTTGCGGTGACGATACTGGGGCCTGATTCCCGAGCGGTTTTCGCATACACCACGGCAATGGGCGGTTTGCGGCGGGGTGCGTCGATGCATCTTGCCATGGAAATTGCCGGGGAAGTTACGCCGCTGAACTTTAACTTGGGCGTACTTTACGCCAATGCGCAACGCGGGTTTCCAGCCGGAATCGGTTCCGACTGGCTTCAAGACTTTCGCTTAGACCGGCGGGTCATGCTCAATCCGTGGATATTCCGCATGTCTGACGGCACAATCGGTGTGGTTGCGCAAAATGCATTCGGGCTTGGTGGGCAGGAGGGACAACCAGCGGATATGGGCCAGCTTTCCTTCTGGACAACGGATGACCTTATCAATTTCGACTGGCATGGCTTAGTAACTGTCGCCGCAGGCGAGCATATCACGAGTCCGCAGGTTTTCTATGAAAACGGGCAATATTACATAACTTGGATGAATGGAGCACAAGTACGCCAAAGTTCGGCTGCATCGTGGGACATGCCGGGTTACAATCCCACGTTCAGGCAGCCTGCGAATACGACAACCTTCACACCGGCGGCAGATTCCACCCGTGCCCGCGCTTTTCCCGGACAGAATGTTGACGGTGGCGTGGTTTCCTGCGGGTTTTCGGTAACCGCCGCCGAGGCGCAATACCTGTCGAGACGGCTCATTGAAGTTAAAAATTACCGCATAGAGCCTATTGATGCTGTGATTGAGCTTGGCGTGGGTGACACGTTCTCACAAGATGCGCTTCCCGAGACAATTCGGGCTTATTACACCGATACATCGACCAACGACATCCCAATCGTATGGGACGAAGGCGACATTGCGGCTATAGACACAGCGGAAGAGGGGTTCTTCACCATCCGTGGTCAAGCGGCGGTTTCGGATTATCCTTTCCCGATTATACCGGCACGGGCCGATCCGTCTGTGGTTTTATTTGAAGGCATGTATTATTTCATCGCCACCCGTGACACATTTGTAATGCCCTATGGGTTCCAGCGGGTGTTCCAGCTTCGTGGTTCGGAAACCCTATCGGGACTTGCCACAGCACCGGATGTGACCCTCTACTGCTGGCAGGATTTTAACAGAGATTTCCACAGCAGCAGCGGAATTTTCCGTCCCAATTTCTGGACAACAGATGAGCCCAATGGCGGCAATTTCTGGGCACCGGAACTGCAAGTGATAGACGGTCAGTTGCGGATCCTTTCTGCGATATCACCGAACCACCATTGGGGTAATGTGCAGAGCATTATCATGACACTTGAAGCGGACGGCGACCCCCTGAACCGTGATGATTGGAGCCGCCCCTACTGGATTTTACAGCAAGACGGCGTTACCCCCCTTACGGCAAACGCCGCCGGGGACAGTGTGGGCATATCTCTGGACATGTCCTATCTGTATGAAAACGGTGTCCACTACTACATTTGGTCTGCCCGACATGTTGGCGGCGGTGCGCCCTTCAATGAAAGCGATGCCAATCTTACCATCGCCACCTTCTGCCCCACTGATCCGACGGTGCTCACCTCCGACCCCGTTATATTGACCCGCCCGATGCCTTCATGGGCCAATGTTTCTCCCGGCTCCCCTGTTGATGAAGGGCCCTTTGTGCTGAGAAGCCCGGAAGGCCGGATATTCATGGCTGTCTCTGGAAGCGGCACCGACGAGACATACGCTATCACCTTCATGGAAGCCCGGCCCGGAACAGATGCTGAATACGGTGTTGCGCATTTGCTCGATCCGGGGAATTGGACGAGGGGGAACTTCCCTGTGTTGGCCACCAGACATTTACAGCCGCCTGAACGGCCCCAAACGGCACCCTGGGTGCAGCCTGGGCCGGGCCATAATACCTTCGTCAGAGACGAATTCGGCCGTGATGTCATTGTGTTCCACAGCGGGACAGGCGGCTCTTATCGACACACCGGTTTCCGTACCGTGCATTGGGGCTACGGCGGCTATCCGATTCTCTACATGACAGCCGACCGTTACCTGTTGCCACAGTATCGTGAGGTAACCGTGGAGGTCTTTGTTGGCGATTCACCATTCTCTGAAATTTCATTGCCTGCAAGGCTTCCCCATGGGTTTGTTCTGCCCACGACATCCCGTGGACAGGCCGTTATTTGGAGTGCGTCCCCTGCGGATGTTCTCGCTGAAGACGGACGCACCATTGTAGGCGGCGAATACGAGCGTGAGGCGATTTTGACTGCGCAAATCGGCACCGAGACACGGGGTTTCACGAGAATCATCCTGCCTGTGCCCGCCGCTGAAGTGATGGTCTACACCACGAACAGGTTCGCAGGGCATCAGGTTCGCAACAGGAACCTGCACTTAGCCATGGAAATCGATGGTGTGATGACACCGCTGAATTTCAACCACCCCATACTATTCACCGAATGTACGCCCTATATCTCTGCTGCGTTCCCCCGCCGCAACTACACATCGGGAACCTCTTGGGGCATGATAAACCCGTGGCTGTTCCGCATGTCTGACGGTACAATCGGACTTGTGGGTCAGCGTACAAACCATAACAACAACACGGACACCGCCAGCGGGCAATTATTGTTCTACACAACGACAGACCTAGAACGCTTCGAGCGGCACGGTGATGCAGAGGGCCTTGTGCAACTCGTGACAGGCCAAAGCATTGCCCAGCCCCAAGTCGCTTTCGACTCTGATCTTGATCGCTATATCATTTCGTGGATGGTGGGCGCGACCCAGCATGAGGCATCCACGGCTGATTGGATAGTGTTCACTTCCTACGGTGCCCGCACAACGAAAGTGCGCACGCCGCAACCCGATTCCCAAGGGGTTCTCGGGGCGATCCCCAGCCAGATGTTCGAGCTTACCCGAGAAGAAGCGGAGTTTGTCTTGCATAAGTACGGTGAAACTCGAAACACCCATATAGACCCCGTAGAAGACATTACCGCCCCAGTCGGTACGCCCATCGCATTTGATGAGCTGCCATGGCTTACCGCTCATTACACAGACACCTCCACAGGCGAAGTGCCTGTGGTTTGGGATGAAAACGTCTTCAATGCCATCGACTGGAACACGCCGGGCGTGTATCAGATTCCGGGCGTGGCCCAAGTGGGGGATTGGCCTTGGCCGTTTATCATGGATCGTGCCGACCCCACCATCATCCGCTACAAAGGTGCCCAAGATGACGACTATTATTTCTATTTCGTCGCCACCTATGACACTGCACACCCTCCTGTCGGAAATATCAACCGTATACGTGACGGTTCCGGGTATCAAGAGCGCATCAATATCCGCCGTTCGCGCACCCTTGAGGGACTTGCCGGTGCGGAAGAGCGCAGTATCTTCATCTGTGAGCGCTACCTGAAATGGGCGCCGGAGCTACACGTAGTTGACGGTAGGCTTTCGCTGCTCTTCGCCATCGGCACGGGCTGGGATACGGTTCAGTCGCACATCATGACTCTCCGTGACGGCGGCGACCCCATGAATCGGGACGACTGGAACCCGCCGGTTATGGTCACGAAATCAGTAGGCGCAACCGGCGGACATGCCCCCAACACCACCTTTGATGTGGCGAATTATGCCAATCGCATCGCCGCACCTTACGGCTTCGCCATAGACATGACCTACTTCCAAATTGACGGCGTGTCGTACTACATGTGGTCTCAGCGGCCAGAAACGCCGATTCATTCGCCTCCGAACCAGACGTTTAATTCCCGTGCGGTGCAGATGATTGCACCAGTAGACCCGGCGAACTCTGCCAGAATACTGGGCGAGCCCATTCAGATCAACGAGCCGCTGTTCGGCTGGACGGGTTCCATAGACGAGGGCGCATTCATGCTCCGAGGCCCAGCAGACGAGTACGGCAGGCAACGTGAATTCATCATGTTCTGCGGCTCTGGTGTTGGTGAGATGTATTCCATCGGTGTGTTGGAATTTACAGGCGACCCCATGAACCCAGAAAACCGAGACCCCTTGAATAGTGACCACTGGTTACGCACACAACGCCCGATTCTCACCCGTGACCGGGTGGAAGGTCAGTACGCAACCGGACACGCATCGTTTATCCAAGACGAGTTCGGCCGGGATATCATTGTGTTCCACGCCCGGGACAGTGCCACTGAAAGTGACCATTATGGGCGGCACACGCTATTGCGGGTGGTGCATTGGGGCTTTGACGGTATGCCGGTGCTCTACATGACTCCTGACCGCCTGCTTCTGCCGCAATACCGCAATCCGGTGTTGACGATAGTTGTGGGTGATGACACCCCGCAGGCACGCGCAACGGGCGATGCAAATATGATGCGGGCACAGGTTCCGGTGGAACTGATCGAACATATCACTCTGCCATTGGTTGGCCCCAACGGATCAACCGTGGCATGGCAATCGTCAAATGAAAACCTAGTAACCGCTCACGACCTCGCAGGTGATGTCGTACAGCGTGCGGGTATTGTTAACCGCAACGAAGGTGGCCCTGTGGTGCTGACCGCCACCGCCACGTACCACGGCGCAGCGGCAAACGCCGTGATGAACACAACGGTTCGGACAGCTGCTCCTTGTCCTGAAGACCTAGATGTACATGGCGGCTACCTCTATGCGTTCTTCCGGGGATCGATTTTCGGCCTGCATGAGGAAGAGCAGGTTCACTTTGCCATTTCCGAAGACGGGCTGAACTGGCGTGAGCTAAACGGAAATCGCCCTGTGATTACATCCCACATGGGAACCGGCGGTCTGCGTGACATGCACATGCTGCGGATTCCTGGCAACGACAAAGTGTACCTCATTGCCACCGACCTGAACGTTTTCCGTGGCCTCGCAGGCGGAAGTAACTGGGGCAACTTCAACCAGCGCGGCAGTCGGAGCATCATGGTGTGGGAATCTTATGATCTTGTGAATTGGAGCCCGCAGCGCAAAGTGCAAGTGGCTTCTGACGACATGGGTTGTGCTTGGGCACCGGAAGCGATTTACGACCCGTATACGGGAGAATATCTGGTGTATTTCTCAGCACCCACCGCTGAACGGGGCTGGAACAACGGTGTCTGGGTGGTAAGAACCCGGGATTTCGTTAACTTCTCAGAGCCGGAACTGTTCGTTGGTGAAAACAATGCCCGCCGTATCGACACCACAATGGCGCAAGGCGATGACGGCAGGTTTTTCCGGCTGACGAAGAACGAAGACAGCCAGCGCATGATCATGGAAGCCGCCGACAGGCCCCAAGGCCTGTGGGCACCGGTGACCAGCAATATCGGTGATGTTCCGGGTGTGGAAGGCCCCGCCATGTTCAGGCAGGTTCAGGAAGATCGGTGGGTCGTCATGCTTGACCAATACGCCGCTGCTGGTAACCCGGGGTTCATCCCCTTTGTGACGGATCGGCTTGAGGGGGACAATGTGCAGTTCACTCCGGTTCCCGCCGGAGAGTTCAGAATGCCCCACGGAGCCAAACACGGCGGAATCATTCCGATCACTAGGACGGAATTCGATGCGATTATGGCGCAATGGGGGCCGTATCCGGATATACCGCTTAGTGAAGGCCCTGCCCTCCACTGGACGTTTGACGACAATATGCCGGACGGCAGAATCACCGATGTAAGCGGTAACGGCAACCACGGGTTCGCCCGGGGTAACGCAACCGCCCCCGCAGTCACTGACAGGGGCCGGGTGCTTGACCTGCCCGGCGGCACGGCTCCGGCATTTGCTCAGTTCCCCATCGGGTTCTTTGACAACCGAGAAAATGCGACGATTTCATTCGATGTGTTCAACAGGGCGGCCACTGGCAACCGCATGGAATTCCATGTGGGCAACCGTGACATACTAAGCCGCATGTATCTGCGCCTGCGCTCGAACGAGGTACATTTCGCTCAGGGCTTAAACGACTACCCCACCCAGCGGTCGATAACTGTGCCCGGTGCCAACCCCATAAATGTATGGACGAACTTCACCATCGTGATGGAAGGGAACCGCGTACGGCTGTATCGTGACGGCGAGAGAATCGGCTCTGAGCGTACCGATATGCTTACATTTGCCCAATTCGGAATCGACCTGTTTGGCACCTTGGGCTACTCGCCCTACGGCGGCGATCCGTACTCTAACGCCCAGTTCGACAACGTGAAGGTGTTCTGGAATGCCATGACCAGCGACGAAGTTTACAATATGCTTAATCCCGCCATGTACGAGGTGCGTTACACGGTAACAGGCACGTTGGCTCCTGTGAGCTTTACACCTGCTGACCCATCGACACTGAACCACGAAGCGCAGACGGGCACGACCGTAACGGTAGCCCCCAAGTTGGAGACTGCGGAGACAACGCACGAGAGCGTACCGGGTACATGGGCGTTTAGTGGTTGGACGACGACAGACGCAACAGTTGACGAAGGCGGCGAGTTCACGATGCCTAGGCAGGATGTGGTGTTCACCGGGCAATGGGTATTTACCCCGGCGGCTGAGGAAATAACGGTGATCTTCGACCTCAACCCCGACAATGACCCCGATACGGACTCTGCGGTTATCCCGCCGCAGACAATTCTTGTTGGCGAGACAGTTGACGAGCCGCTACCTGAGCCAACCCGAGAGGGTTATGTTTTCCAGAGCTGGCATCGCGAGACGGAAGGGCACCTGATATTGAATGAGCGGGGCGCAGCACGCCTCGAACTCTTTGACTTTGCGACACCACTATATGCAGACACGACACTTGTCGCGGTATGGGAGCCACTGGTATCTGGAGATCACACGATCACCTGGGCGCTTGTTGGCGGGGCATGGTCTGGAGAGTTCACGCCGCCTGCGACAGTGGCGGACGGTGGCACCATAGCTGCCATCGCAGAGGCGGATCTCCCGACCCGTGACGGGTTCACGTTCGCCGGCTGGGCGCCTGAGCTTCCGCTAGAAGGCGT
>Ga0131853_10002402_pt1 | contig 33418 bp, 25 predicted proteins | sample TergutLab28metaG_FD_92764 | JGI IMG/M metagenome (GOLD analysis project Ga0131853, IMG submission 92764) | Labiotermes labralis P1 segment gut microbial communities from Petit-Saut dam, French Guiana - Lab288 P1 (version 2) (version 2) | ecosystem: Host-associated > Arthropoda: Insects >... | reverse complement strand
TAAACGATAACTTGACATATTTGAATGAAAACTTCCCGGGGTTGATTGAACGGGCGTTGGATGCGTATTTGCTGTTTTTGGAAGCGGTGCTTACGCTGCCGGAGGGTAGTTTAGAATAAGTGCAGGGGTGTCGGGTTTGCAAGGGAATTTACCTTTCGCTATTACTTGCATGATAATCGAGAAAACCACTCGATTCTAATGCAACAACCGCTCAAGGTTAAAATCCCTTACTAACCCGACCTCACACAGTGCGAAGATAAAACTGCTTAGGTGCTAGTTTTCGGTGGGTTCTTCCGGTGGTTCGTGAAGTTTTAGTACAATGGTGTTGTTTTCCATGTCGTACACCTCTAGCTGTGTACCCATTTTCCAGTCGTTCTTTTCCCGCAGCTTACGAGGTAGGTGAATACGCCCCATCTCGTCGATTGCTACTACTTTTGCAAATTCCATAAAACCACTCCTTATATAATATTAGCTAACCGGAAACAAGCTTGCTGCGGCGTAACTTGACGTAAATAAAATAAGGCACGTAGAAAAGTGGATAATTCCACTAGACCTACGTGCCTTTGATATACATTACATATACAAAGAAAACACAAATAAGACAAGCATCTGCCCAAATGCCGCACCCCTTGTTGAAGAAGTGGAGAGAATGGTGTAAACTAAGGGTGTATTGCGGTGGCAGAAAATTCTGTGTGGTGTAGGTCGCTTCTACATTGCGGTGTATGGTGTTCGTAGCACCATATGCCCGCCGTGGTACTTTTTTATTGGGGATGAGATGATTGCCCGTCCCCGGTTAGCATGTTAATGATACTATGAGGATGGGAAAAGTGCAAGAAAAATGTCAGTTTTTGTGGAGATGTTGCTTGAGGGTTGCTATGCCTTCAAGTGTGTCTTGGGTGTAAGGGTGATTTATGCCTAGCCTTTTTTCTCGGATGTCTAATGTCTTTTGAAGCGATTCAAGTGCTTTAGCATAGTCGCCTTGATTGGCGCATACTGCGGCAATATTGTTGTAAGTAATAGCCGTTTCGAGGTGGTCTAAACCTAACACTTTTTCATATATACCTAAAGCCCTGTGAAACCATTCCATTGCCTTGGTATATTCGCCTTGGTTGTTGTGCGTTGCAGCAATGTTGTTGTAAGTAGCGGCAGTAAGGGGATGGTCTAACCCTAAAATTTTTTCTCTTATAACCAAAGCCTTTCGATGCCACGCTAGTGCAGCGGCATATTCACCTCGCTTGGCATACACATTAGCAATGTTGTTGTAGGTAGTACCAGTATCAGGGTGGTCTAAGCCCAGCACTTTTTCCTTGATAACCAAAGCCTTTTGATGCCATTCAAGTGCCGAAGCATATTCGCCTTGTTCGCCATACATAAAAGCAATGTTGTTGTAAGTAGTAGCAGTATCGGGATGTTCTTTGCCCAAAACTTTTTCCTTGATAACCAAAGCTTTTTGATTCCATTCAAGTGCCATAGCATACTCGTTTAGTTTGCTATACATAAAAGCGATGTTATTGTAAGTCTCAGCAGTATCGGGATGGTCTTCGCCCAGTATTCCTTCCCGGATTTCTTTTACTTTTTCAAAAATCCTAAGCGCATTATCATCATCTGCATAATCTCTATAGAGTATAGCAATATCCGTTAGCGCAACCGCAGCGGAAAGCAGTTGGTTCTCATCCCCGCCATCCAACGGCATTTGCATATATCGCTCTTCCAGTGCTTTATAACGGTCTAATGTTTCTTTAACTTGGGTGGTGTTATATCGGTTTTCAAACTGCAAAATAGGCTCTCTTCCTATATCCGGTGCTTCCTCCGCACTAAACCGCACCTTAAGCCTTACATACGAATAAAAGTCATACGCAAATGTGCCAAGCCTGTTATCTACATCTTCGGTCATAAAAAAGAACCACATTTTTTCTTTATGCGCCAGCAAATCCCGGCTCATGTTAAACGATGCCATGTGGTCTTCTTCCCGCAAGGCTATATCCATGCTTAAAATAAAAAACACATCTTTGTCTTTGTTTTCCTGCGCCCAGTCGCTTAATTGGTGGTAAGAAAATGGGGCGCTGGTGTCGGCATAGTCATACACCGCAACATTGGGCGCATTATAAAGGTTTGCCACCTTTTTTTGCTGCGGTGGGGTGGTTATAACGAAAAAAAAGCCCATGTCTCCATTGTCCAATATCCACCGGATCGTGCCATAGGCTTCGCTGTTATTTATCTTGTTATCCATGATTTTCACCAGGTGCGTGCTTTGCTAAAAAGTCGGCAATTAAAGGATGTACATCATTCCATCTTGTGCCATTTTCATACTCCAGCACAACAGAGGCTTGCATCATTTTAAGTAAGAAGTCCAAGTCATCAATATTCTCTTTAGATTCCGGGTTGTTGATGATATCGATAAGAATGCCGTACTTAGGTCTTGTTATTTGGCGGGTTAGCTCTTTACTTAATTCTGCCAATGCCCGCAAGGCATCTTCTTCTTCAATTTTTACAACCTCGGGGTGTACCTCACTACGCCTGGTTGCTCGACGTGCTGCACTAATAATGCACGCAAAAAGATGGCGTAACGAGCCACCCGTTTTTTTGATTAAAAGGTCAAGAACCGCTTCGTCAAAAAGCTCTAATTCTGCCCGCAAGCCTACAATTTCACGCATTACAGTAATGCCTTCTGTGCTTTCGGTTTTATCAAGATTGCTTACTTTAATCATAGGCAGCAAATGCTTATTGTACACACCAAGCGTACCTATTCTAGGTGCATAATACTGGTCTATAGGGAATGTGTAGATAACGGGAAACGGCATTTGAGCCAAAACAGAAAAACCCAGTATGTCAAAAATTGTCTCGGGTTGAGGGATTTTGTCTAAATTTTCAAATATTAGTATCGGTTGCTTTTCCCCGGCAGCAGCGGTTATACGTGCCGAAATTTCTTTGGTGTACATTAACCACTCGGATGCCCGTTTTTGCATGGTTTCTTTAACAGTTGTGCGTATATCTGTACCTAGTTTTAAGCTGCCTTTTAAGGACACAAACAGCTTTAATAAGCCACTTACTATCGATGGTGTTTTTGCTTCTGCACCTGCGTTTATATCAGCACCAACGGAACTAAAGCTGGTTTCTTCCACTTTTATTTCACGTAATAAAATATCACTGATGCCATCTACTGCTGCTTCGGGGATATCTGCACCTATATCGTCTGCAATTTTAATTAATCCCTCCGTGATAAGCAGCAAAATATCCCAGTAGCCGAGCTGGAAGGGGTTTGTTTCGATAAGCGTGTCTACCATACAAACCGGATGCCCATTTTCCCGGAACTTGACCTTTAGGTTGTTAAGCTCTGTGCTTTTTCCGCAACCCGTGTGTCCCATAAGCAGATGCGCATTGGAAGCAGATGGCACAGTACATGCTTCAAACAACTCATCCAAGGGGGATGTCCATTGGTCGCCTGTACGAATGGTCATTGTCTTATCATGATAAAAGTCAGCTAGTTCATTTTCTTTTAGCGGTTCGAGTCTAAATGCCATAAGCATTTCTTCCAATTTTTTCGCTTTTACCAATTTAATGCACCTCATCTTTGCCCCATTCTCAATTAATAGTGTAATAGTAACATAGTAGCCAGGCAAGCCGCAATATATAAGCAAATGTTATAGAATACTTCCGGCAATAACATTCGCCAATGCCTCTATTTCATCCAACTTCTCCGGCTTTACTGCCGACTTTATATTAATATCGCCAACAAAAGTGATGTTTTTGCACTTTTCAAGCTCTGCACGCATTAGCCTGCCGCTTGCCGCCGCCCAAGAGCCGTTTTCTATTAACGCCACAGTGCGGTTTTGAATATTGTGCGCTACAAGGTCGGATATCATGGCTTCCATGGTTACAAAAATGCCCATGTTGTAGGTTGCAGATGCAAAAACCAAGTGGCTGTATTTGAATGCTTCTGCAATAATTTCCGATGGCGGCGTAACAGAAACATCAAACATAACGGTTCTAATACCTTTGTCCCGCAGGCGGGAGGATAGGATTTCTGCGGCGTTTTCGGTATTACCGTAAATGGAGGCGTAGGCAATCATTACGCCTTTTTCTTCGGGTTCGTATTTGCTCCATTGGTCGGTAGGATTTATTATTTCGTGCAAGTTTTTACGCCACACAAAGCCATGCAGCGGGCAAATGCGCTCGATATTTAGCCCCGCAGCTTTTTTTAGCAGGGCTTGCGTCTGTGCGCCGTATTTGCCAACGATGTTGGTATAATATCTACGGGCTTCGTCCAAATAATCTCGGTTAAAGTCTACTTCGTCGGCGAAGATTGCGCCGTTTAGCGCACCAAAATGCCCGAAAGCATCGGCAGAAAACAGCGTGCGGCTTGTCTCGTCGTAGGTTACCATCACCTCCGGCCAGTGTACCATTGGTGCCATCACAAAATGCAGCGTGTGTTTTCCGGTGCAAAGCGTGTCGCCCTCTTTTACAATAATGCTGTTGTGGGTTACGTTGTAAAATTGCTCAACAAAATCGGCAGATTTGCTATTTAAAACCAGCGTTACATCCGGATATTTGCTTATTACAGCCGCAATAGCGGCACTGTGGTCGGGTTCTATGTGTTGAAGGACTAGATAGTCCAGTGTGCGCCCGTTAAGCCCGCATTCAAGGTTCTCAAAAAACCGTTCCTGCACGGCTTTGTCCACTGTGTCAAAAAGCACGGTTTTCTCGTCCAACGGCAAATAAGCATTGTATGAAACACCCTTGGGTACAGAATAAACACCTTCGAACATGGCAAGCCGTCTGTCGTTTGCGCCAACCCATAGTAGATTGTCCGTTATTTTTTTTGTCAAATGCATGGAAAAATCCAGCTCCTTCCTAACTAAAGTTTATTATACACAAAAAATCAACCCTAGAGAAGGATTTAAGCTTGAGCGGCTGTTGCATAGGAAGGCGTTTTGCGAAGCAAACGCCGATTTCGGAATCGAGTGTTCTTCTCGATTATCATGCCAACATAGCAAAAGGTTAATTTCTTCTCTAGGGTTGCTCTCGTTTGTGATCTACTCTACTTCTACGAACTCGTCCGGACCTACGCCGCAAACCGGGCATTCATCCGGCGGCGTTTCGCCTTCGTGAATATAACCGCAAGGTCTACACTCCCATTTTTTCATATGCTCACCACCTATTTCAGATTTTCTAAAAGCGTTACCATTTCTTCCAAACTCTTTTTGCCAAACAGCAAATCGCTGTCGTTTATAAGCATGGCGGGTACGCTCATGATATTGTGTTTGTCCCGTATTTGGGGGAAGTATTGCAGGTCTACCATGCTAGCAGATATTTTCGGGTTTAGCAATGCTATGCGCTGGCAGCTTTGTACAAGCTCCGGGCACATGGTGCAGGATAGCGAAACACCGACTTTTATATCGGTTGCAGGTAGCTGCAAAATCCGCTGCCGCAGGCTATCGTCTATTGCCTGTCCCGGCCCTGCTGCGTTGTAAACCGCCAGTACAAACGATTCCAGCTCATGCCCGCCGGGTACGCCGCTAAAACTTACGCCCGTGTATTCGCCGTTTTTGTCCAGTAACGCAATTGCAGGCAAAATATCCAGCTTGGCTTCAAGCGAAGGGTTTTCACCTTTCTCATACACTGCTACCGACATTTTGTCGGTTATGCCGACATATTCGCGTAAAAAATCTTTTATTTTATCGGAAAGCTCATTTTTCGGCTCTAATATCGCCGCTATGGTAATTTGGCTTTCGGTTCTGTCCATTACATATTTTATTTGGGCAGATGCTTGCTCGCTCAGCAGTGGCTCATGCTGCGCTTCTTGCGCTGGGGCGGGCTCGATAACAATGCCAAGCTTCTGCTTTGTTTCGCTGATATATTTTTCGCTTGCGGTGGCTGCTATTGCGCCGTCTGATGTAGCGGTGACCAACTGACGCAGCCGCTTAGGGCGGATGTCGCCTGCAACATACACGCCTGGGATGTTGGTTTCCATGTCTTCGTTTGCAGGGATATAGCCCCATTTGTCGGTTTCTACTTGCCCACGGTACACGCCGCTTTCCGGCTCGTAGCCCACAAATACAAATATGCCAAATACGCCTGTTTCAACCTTGTGTACAAAAGTTTCGCCTGTTTGGTTGTTAGCAAACTTAGCTTCCTGCACAACGCCGTTGCCACGTGCGTACACTATTTCGGTATTAAATTTAACTTCTATTTTGGGATGCGCCAGTACGCTGTCCGCAATGGTTTGCGAACATGTGAATTCCGGCTCACGAGCGATCACTGTTACTTTTTTTGCGAAACGGGTAAGGAAAATCGCTTCTTCGGCAGCGGCAAAACCTGCGCCTATAACGAACACATCCTTGCCTGCAAAAAACTCGCCGTCGCATGTGGCACAATAAGCGATGCCCCGCCCGGCAAATTCCTGTTCGCCTTCGAAGCCAAGTTTACGTGGTTTTGCACCACCGGCGATAATCACGGCAACGGCTAAATATTCCGTGCCGTCTGTAGTGGTCACTTTTTTTATGTCGCCACTAAAATCTACGGCGGTTACATCGCCTGCGGCAAATGTTGCACCAAAGTTTGTTGCCTGTTTCTTCATTTGCGCAGCAAGGTCTGCCCCTGTTGTGGAAACTATGCCAGGGTAGTTTACTACCTCGTTTGTAATTTTAATTTGCCCGCCGGGGTCGGACTTTTCTATTACAAGCGTTTTCATTTTTGCACGACCGGCGTACAGTGCGGCAGTAAGACCTGCCGCACCTGCACCGATTATAATTAAATCGTATAGGTTTTTCATAAACTAAGCCTCCTCTAATGAAAAAGGCTTTTTGGGCAAGGGAATTTTAACCTAGAGCGATTCTCGCATGATAAATGAGCGGTTTTCTCATTTATCATGCGAGTCTTAAGCGAAAGGTAAATTTCCCCTGCCCAAAAAGCCGAACTCCTTTAAAGTTTTCCTATTAAATCCAGCCCCGGTTTTAATGTTTCTGCCCCCGGTTTCCAGTTTGCAGGGCAAACTTGGTCGCCGTTTTTGGCTACAAATTGGGCTGCTTGTACTTTACGCAATAGCTCGGCAGCGGTTCTGCCAATGCCAAGGTCGCAAACTTCGTACGCTACAATTTTGCCTTCCGGGTTTATAACAAACGAACCACGCAGTGCCAAGCCTGCATCTTCGATAAGCACTTGGAAGTCACGAGAAATTTTGTGTGTAGGGTCTGCAAGCATTGGATATTTTATTTTTTTGATAGTGTCAGATGCGTCATGCCATGCTTTGTGCGTGAAGTGAGTGTCTGTAGACACGGAATAAACTTCTGCACCAATTTTTTGGAATTCGGGATAAACATCGGCTAAGTCGCCAAGTTCTGTTGGGCAAACAAAAGTAAAGTCCGCAGGATAGAATACGAATGCGCTCCATTTGCCAAGTAGGTCTTCTTGGGTGATAGTTTTAAAATCGCCGTTTACAAATGCTTCTGCACTAAAATTTTCAACTTTTTTTCCTATTAATGACATGATATGTCCTCCTTGAGAGTTGTTTTTTTTTGATACTTAGTATCATTTGTGATTTGATATTAATATAGATTTAGTATTGTGTCAATAGTTTTGCCAAAAATTTTGAAAAATAAAAAAACGCTCCGATGAAGGGAGCGTTTTAAAGGGCAAAGCGATTTTTTTGTTTTTAAAATAAATTGCTTACGCTCGAAATTGAGTTCATTATCTCTGGTGGAATAAACTCAATAAGTTCGGGGATGTTTTGCGCAAGTGTACCGCCTATTTTGTGTAGCGTTTCGATTGCTTTTAAACCGGTAGCTGTGGCAACAATACTTTTATACAGAAGTGAATTTTTATCTGCTAAGTTTTCGTAAAGCTTTCTTATTCTTGATACCCCACCTTGTTTTGTTAGCTCCGATAACGCTTTTTCTTCTGTGGTGGTACTAAGCACGGCGTTTATGCTTTCTGTAAGCTTTTCTACCTTTTCTGCACTAGCAACAAAATTTCCCTCATGCAACTCTTCAGCAAGGGTAATTAATTCGCCTTGCAGCTTTGCGGCATTGTTGTAGAAGTTGTACTGTACATTTGTGTGGTTTATGGGAGCATGATTATGTTTAATTGCGTAAACTGTAATCATTGCATTAGGAGGAATTTGCAATCCTGTTGCCTCGTTAACAAGGGGTATACCTCCCCTTGCATGGGCAGTTATTTTACCCTCTGTTTCAAATTGGGGTGGTATATCTCGCTGGAAATGCCCATATTGTGCTTGCTCTACTTCCTCCGGCAACAAAATTTTGTATTTCAATTCCGGGTTTGCACCTTTATAGTCTTCAAAAATGGTTTTTATAGTAGTACGTAGTTCGGATAAATATGCCGTTCTATCCTTACCAACTACATCAACAACAACGCCTCGTCCATCTTCTACAATTAAGGCAGTGGCATCCATGTTCTCTGGCTGTAAAATTGCACCCCTGCGCCATAGCAACGTTTCGTCCCGTATATCCTCGCAACGGTTTACAATAACCCTACACACGATATTGGGCGGCAATGCTTTGCGCACTTCAAAAACCATAGTTAGGCTTTCGTCATCATTTAGTTTTGGCAGGCTATCGGGTTTGTCTTTCGACAATATGCCCGGTATAAAAATGTTGTCTGCTTCTTTAAAGTACGCTAACTCGTACTTGCGCATGAGTTTAAACAAATATGCAACATTGTCACGGGAATAACTGTAATGTTTATGGTCTTTTAACTTTTCTACACCGTAGTCTACTGTAGCTACGTACCGCTTTTCTTTATGCCCCATATTTATTATGCGGTATATTCCGTCGGCAATCCAATCCGGGTTAAGTACAAGGGGGATTTCATCTCCCATTTGGGTGTCATTATACCAAAGGCAAATACCGAGGGTGTGCAAATCTTTCAAAATTTGGTCGGCACGCTCGGCTTCAACATCATACTTGCTTGCAATGTTATCAAATTCGTCACGTGTGATATGTGGTGAATTTTTTGTTTTGAAATGTTCGTGCAATGCTGCTTTAATTTGATATGCTTCTTTTGAAATTATTTGGTTGCTCCAAGCAGGGTTATTGCGTACTTGTTCCATTACTATGTTTACAAAAGCTTCAAGCTCGCTTGTATCTTCGTTGCCAATGTCTGCATAATAATCGTCTACAATAGAAGGATACTCGCTTTTTAATGTGTTTATAGCAATATCAGCTTCGTGCTTATCGGTCTTGTTTACCAAAAATAAGATAGGCGAATTATCGCCATGTAGGCGTATTTGCTCCAGCCAATATTCAGGATCGTTATCACGTTCTATGCGCCCGTTGTAAACATATATGTACAAGCAACGTGCAGACATAAAGCAGCGGTGCGCCGCATGGGTTATAGAATGCCCGGCAAAGTCCCATATATGTGCAGTTATATTTTTGTCGCCTTCTTTGTCGGGGAAAGACCATTTGGACGTTATAACGCCTTCTGTGCTTTCTTCTTTGTCGGGCATTTTGGCGTTGATATCAACTAGCTTGCGGGCAAGGCTGGTTTTACCTGCGCCTTTTTCGCCAAGGATAATTATTCTTGCTTCGTTAAGGCATTCTATTTCTTCGCCTAAATTTTCGAGGTATTGCCCAACAGCGGCTGCGCCCTGTGCTTGTATTTCTTCGGGTACGCTAAGGATACGTTCAAACTCTGCCTCATCTACAACAAATCCGTTAGCAAATAATTTTTGATAATAGTCAGCCCAAAAGCTGCAACCGATTTTACGCAGGTCTTCCAAAAAGTAGTACCATGTTTCACGATATATTGCCATGTTCCTATCGTACGGCGGATAGATATTGTTTGATATGTTTTCTATGTCGGTATAAATTTGCTTTTGTATATGTTCTGGTTGTCCTGCGTAACCGGCAGCATCAATAGCGTTAACAGCAGCGTAGGCGGCGATGAATGCAGCACGGGTAAAGACAACGTCGGCAGCATCACGGGCGGAATAAGCGACATTCGAGGCAGCAGCATCGTTGGCATCGGCAGAGGCAGCACGGACATCGACAGCGACGGCTGTAAAATCAAACTTAAAAAGTGCTAATTCTACAGCACCACCACATGCTACATTAACAGCATTAAATATCGCAAATAAGTGGTTTTGCCTATCATTCTCATCCCAATATACAAACCCTCTTTTATCACTCAAAAATGGCAATGCCCTAGTAGCGCATAGCCATGCAAACAACGCCAACTGTTTGTAATTAAACTTTTCTATTTTCTTTTCAACTTCGTCACGAAGCTCTTTCCATTTCTCGCCCGCCATCGCAATCTCTCCTTATTTACAAAGTTTTTCCTATTGACCTATTGTGCCAAATTTTAACATTAAAACCTACACACTTCAATATAATTTCTGTTTTTGCAACAAAAAAACACTCCTTTAAAAGAAGCGTCTTTAACCTTTGTTTTGGTTGTCTCCTACTTTTCCATAACCCTCCCCACTACCCTCAACTGCCTATCCACCCGCTCCCTTACACCGTTTTCCTCATCCGCATCAAGCTCTGCCAAGGCACACTCTGCCCAAAACCCATACACCTTCTCAAGCCTATCCACACCACTCAACATAGTTACATAAGTCATGTCCGGGTTTTGGTACAGCGTCTCCACTGTTTTCTCGTCCATATACAATTCCTTATGCGCTGTTCCTATCTTCACTTCGCCGCTGCGTACCTGCTCCACCAACTCGGCAGAACCGCTGCCCCAAATGGTGATGTATTTCTGCACAGTACTCTCGCTTACACCTGCATCCCTAGCTATTTGCTTGCGTTTATTGCCCTTTGCTAACAACTCCGCTTTTTGGCAGGCTATTTCTATCTTTACCGCCGCAGTAAGATTGCGCCGCCCAAGCTGGTTGTCGGCAATCCATATTTTAGCGTCTGCCTTGGACACAAAAGGAATGTGCTGAACATCATACTTTAGCCCATGCTTTTGGCAAATAGCAAAACGGTTGTGCCCGTCAATGATATAACCCCGCCATGCCTTAATGGCATCACGGCAACCCTCGGCTAAAATGTTTTCTTCTAATTGCTGCAATTCTTCGTCAGAAAGCGGCGGGATTAGGCTCTTAAAATCGGGGTCTATTTTTAGCTTCGCCATGGTAGCCCCCTCATTTGCTCTGCCAGTTGTACAAGCCTTTCACGAATATGCCGGTCGTGTGCTTCGTTTTCCAGCGGCAGATGCTTCCTTATATATGCAAGTATTTTGTCCCCTTGGTTTAGCTGCTTTTCAATTTCGGACATGAGCATACGGTGGGCTGTGCCTATTTTTAGTTCGCCGGTTTTTACTTGCTCCATTAGATGGGGTTTACCACTGTTTTTAATTTGCATGTAGCGTTGAAGTGTACCTTGCCCAACGTCCGCATTCTCTGCGATAGTTTTCTCCACATTTATTGAATCTTCCGGCAAAGTAGTTTTTTTGGTGAAAGGCGATTTTTTATCACCGCCACCTTTAGATAACCTCTCCTTCGCCTTCTCCCGCAACACTTCCGCCTTACACAACGCAAGCTCTATTCTCGCGGCAGCGTTTAAATTACGTCTGCCCAACTGGTTTTCAATTATCCAAATTTTTGCATCACCCCGTGAAGTAAAGTCCATTTCCTTTACCTCAAACGTTATGCCATGCGTCACACATACGCAAAATCGGTTGAAACCGTCAACAATAACGCCATTCCATAGCAAAATAGCATCGTTACATTTGCGGTGGGCTAATATGTTTTGCTCCAGTTGTTGATATTCCTCATCAGTAAGTGGTGGCATTAGTGCCTTAAATTCGGGGTCTGCTTGTGGTTGATTCACAACAAAAAACTCCTTTCGTGTAATATGCACATATATTACACGAAAGGAGTTGTAAAGTCACTATGACAATGTCTAAGAAGGCGACCCCTTCTTCAAATGCATAATACCAAACGCCAGCACATAAGCAAACAAATCCCCCAGCACAGTTAACATCCTATGCAGCACCATTGCAGCAATAAGCACGCTAACGTCCACAAAATCGGCAAGGAACATCATCATAACAGCTTCCCGTATGCCAAGCCCGCTTGGCGCACCCGGCGTAAGAAAGCCCGCCAGCCACGCCAGCAGATACAGCCCAATAATCGCAAAACCAAGCTCAAAAGTAAGCGCTTGCCCCAGCAAAGTAAGCGTCATCAAAAACGTTGCGCTGTACGAAAACATAAGCACAATACCAAAGCCTACCCTTTTTACAATCACAATCCAATTCAGTTTTTCCATATTACTAAAAAGCTTCTTCAACCCGCCGCCAATGCGGTGGCGAAGGCTGTATACAACAGGGATGGCAATAAGCAGTACAACGCCCACTATCAACAGTATGATTGGCAGCATATCCAGCGTTTGGATATACGTTACGGAATGGTTAAATGAAAAAACCATCGCCACAACCACCACACCAATAACCATGCTAATGCCTTCCAACACGGTAGAAAGCGCAACTTTGCCGTGGGACAGTTCGTCAACCTCTACAGCAAGGCGGTTGCGCCCGGCAACGTACATTACCCCACCGGGGATGTATTTGTACACGTTAGATTCTGTATAAACCTTTACTGCCAGCGCACGGTCGCAAGCCACGCCGGAAACATTGCGCAACAAAGCACGGAAGTTTAACCCCGCCAACATAATGCCGAAACCTTCCAACGCTGCAACACCCAAAAGCCCCCCAACTATCCATGGCGACGCAAGCATAGAAATGGCAAAGCCTTCATCGTTTTGCCAAGCGGTTATCAAGCTTCTTGCCACAAATACCAGCGATACTATCATAAGAATCGTTCCTATATAGGAAACGATTCTTTTTGCATTCCACTTTTTTTGTTTGTTTTCCATTATTGTCTCCAGCTTCAAAAAAATTGTGTACATTCCCCATTCTATATGAGTATGCACGTAATAGCAAATAATCACGCTTATAATTAACTTTTCCCTAGACATTGTCTTAGAAAAAGCGTTAAACTATTCGGGAAAGGTGGAAATATCCCATGAAAATTTACGAAACACTTGAATCAGGCATAAAAATTGTAGAATACGAGCCATCGCTTGCACCATCTATTGCAGAAATGTGGAACATGAGCCGTGACGATTGGGGCGGCGGCAGCGAAATAATGACCGCAAGCCAAGTTATTGCAAAGCACGAAACCGCATCCAACTTTAACGTATACATTGCCATGGATGGCGACACTGCCGTGGGCTATTGCAGCTTTGCACGTTATTATGCAGATGCTAACACTTTATATATTCCCCTGCTTGGCGTGCGTACAGACTATAAAAGCAAAAAAATAGGCAAAGCCTTGGTGCTGCGCTGTGTACAACGCACCATAGAACTGGGCTATCCCCGCCTGGATCTTTACACATGGAGCGGCAACACCGCTGCCGTGCCGCTGTACAAAAAATGTGGCTTCCTTTGGGAAGACCGCCCGGACTACACCCACTTGGTAAATTTTATTCCTTCTATATTAACAACATCCCTGTTTGCAGACTTCTTCAAAAAAACAGACTGGTATGCAGATTCTACCCGTGCTTTGGAAATTGCGCCCGACGGCGTAAAGGCAGACGGGTTCGAAACCTTTGGCTACACATGGGAAAAAGACGGAGACAAACTTGCCATAGATTACGAACGTTCGGGCAGGCAAATTCGTTCGGTAGAAACCAGCGACTACAAAATCGAACTGTTCGCCCAAGACCACGAACTTGCGTTTGGTTTGGATTACAATTGCCGCTTTGTTGTAGAGAATAAAACAGGTAAACCGCTTAACATTAAAATAAACGGTAAAGAAGATAAAAACATCCGCTTCGACTACACGCTGGACACACAAGTGGAGGGCGTACGAGAGTTCAACGCCACTTTCCATGTGGGCGAAACGAATGAAATACAAGACTTGTGGAAAGTTCACCCTTGTTTGCTTGCCGAAGTTGAAATAAACGGACACGCCATAACCATGGGCATGGGTATAGAAACAAAATTCCCCCTATTTATAGAAGTTTATCGTGAAACTGTTGTCAACCACATAGGTGCAGAAGCCAAAACCCACTTTGCTATCCACAGCGGGCTTTTGGAAGATGCAAAAGTGACGCTAAGCTTGCCGCAAAGCAAATTAATTGCTGCACAAGAAACTTCCTTCACAACCGACCTTTCTGCCAAAGGCAAAGCAACGGTTTCCACAATGTCCACAACCACGGGCATAGGTTTCGAAATATTGGAAATAGCCTGTACCGCAGAACTTAAAAACAGCAAGTCCAACTTCACCGTAAAGGCAGAAGTTACGACGCAAGACCTAACCCATGCATTTGCTGCTGAAACTTTCCACCATTATCAAATTTTTAACGGACCATGGATGCTTCAACTGGAAAAGGACGGCAACGAAGCCGGCATAAAACACCTTACAAACCAAGGCTTCGCCCATGGCGGGTTCGAGCCGCCAAAATTCGGTAAGCCGTATGACGACGAATTTAACCTGCACAAGCCACGTGTAACCATGTGCCAGCAAGGCACCACCATGGTTATGGAGGCAGAGTTTGTGTCCGAAAAATTCCCCGGCATGGTGGTTACACAGGTGTATACCCTAGCCGCATCCGGCATTATCACCCGCTTTAACAAAATAGAAAACCGTGCCGCTGCCCCGCAAAAAGTTACGCTGCGGGACTGCTACGACTTTGCGCTGTGGTACGACACCGTGTTCAGCTACAACAGGCAAATAACCCAAAACCACGAAACATCCAATGCAGACGGTATTGTATACGGGCTAAGCAACATTTCCCCCGACGGCTTTGACGAAAACTGGGTGTTTGACGCTTCGCTAACAAACCCTAAGGGTTATTGCTGGGCAACAGAATACAAACCATATATTCAGTGGGGTTCTAACGTAGCGTTTGAAATAGACCCGGGCGAGCTAACCCCCGGTCAAATTTTTGAAACTAAACCGGTGGTTTATGTGTTCGGCATGTTTGCAAACTTTGCAGACTTCCGAAACTTCGCCCGCCAAACCTTTGACCTCACGCTTATCGTGCCAACCCGTGCGGTGGATATCAAATTAAACGGATACAACCCGTTTATAACAGGCGAAACCACCACACTTGAAATACTAAACAACCGTGACGAAGCACGGGCAGGCGAAATTATCGTGTCCTGTAGCGGTAATACAGAATCGCAAACCAACCCCGACGAGGAGCAAGTGGAATGCAATGCATTTGACGTTTTTGTAAAAGGCGATATCGGGCTTGTAGACATTAAATTCAGCATGGTCAACTACGAAAAAACCGCTCAAAAAGTAGTGTTTTCTCAAACTGGTGCTGTTGCGCAGCAAAAAGAAGGCACTGTGTACAGCGTCTCCAACGGGGCTGTTACATTTAAAGCCGACCCTAAGTACGGGCATGTTTGCTACTCGCTAACCGACGTAAAAGGGCAGGAATGGCTGCTTAACCAATACCCAGACCATAAGGAATTTGCATGGTGGAATCCTTTCCTTGGTGGGCTGCGGGTTATCCCTTACCACATGAACAATATCGCCGTGTTAAAGGAAACCATCACAGCAGACTTTACCGAACAGCAGGACTGTTTTGGCAACCTATGGAAGGGCATATGCACAACCCTGGCTATAACCGAAGATGACAAATTTAAAGGCATGACAATAAAGTCCTACTTTTTAACCCTTCCGGGGCTGCCCGTGGTGTGCTTCTTCTACAAGTTGGAAAACGGCACAGGCGAATACAAGCGTGACGTAATTGAAATGGACTTCTTTCTTGGGCAAATATGCAACATGCAAGACATTTTTATAGAAGCTATGGACAAGAACCAACGCAATTACCGCACCCGCTTAGGTGACGAAACCGGTGACATTTATTTCGAGAACGTGGCAACAATAAAAAGCACAAGAGAAGAAGCACTGTACTTCTTCCACGGCAATAAAAACAATAGTAAGAGCAACTACTACGGCGGCGACAGCAAATTCCCAATGTATATTGGCAGTAATATCGAATCGCCCGTAGCAGACAAACAGACCTTTACCTCCGCTCCTGCATTCTTTATAATTACAGATAAAGAATTGCCGTCCGGCGCATTGGACGATTTGGAGAGGATTAGCTTTAGTGAAATTAGTTAAACGCATTTTATTAGCGTGTTTGGGATTTCTCATCATTGGGTTTTCTGTAGCGGCACTGCGTGCAATCGGTTTGGGGGTAGACCCGCTTGGCGCAATGACATTAGGTTTCAGCAATTTAACCGGGCTAACTTTTGGCACGGTTCTTTTGGCTTTACATTTGCCCGTGTTTTTGGTTATGTTATGGAAGTCCCGCAAGCTTATTGGCGCAGGCACAGTTATAGGCATGGTGGGCATCGGCTTTGCAACGGACTTTTTCTATTGGGCATTTTCGTTTGCTAACATAGCAGACTTTTATTTGCCCATTCGGATGGCAATGCTGCTGGTTACCATTGTAGTTTTTGCCTTTGGCGTGGCGTTGTACACCGTTGCCGCCATAGGCATGGTGCCGTTCGACGCCATTGGGCTCATGGCAGAGGATTTTTCCGGCGGGCGGATGAAATTCCGCTGGGGCAGGTTAACCATGGATGCCATTTGCGCATTAACCGCATTTTTGCTTGGCTCGCAATTAGGATTGGCTACTATTTTGGCTGCATTTGGGCTTGGCCCGCTTATCGGATTTTTTATGAACAAGATAAATGGAAGTGAGAAGAGACATGAAAAGCAGGCTTGAGCAAGTACTGGACCGCTACCTTAACGGGCGGGAAATTGCCGTGTGGGGCAACCCAACACGCCCGTTGCTGCGTTTATTAAAGCAGTACAAATTCCACATTGCAGACACTGCCGAAATACTTGACCCCACAAAACATTATGTAATTGCCGTAGAAGAAGACGACTTTAAAGATTTTCAGCTGGAAGTGCAAAGCAAATTATTTAAAGAAGAATTCGACTGCATCATTTTCAAAGACCCCGGCGGAGGTCTGCCATTTGAGTGGGAATGCCACGGTGCAAAAATAGGCAGACTAACATACTTTGGCGACGCTGTTGCCGGTGCGTGCCAAGATGGCTTTGTAAAAAGTATCGGACACTTTACATCTATTAACAGCACGGCAAAAATTTCTTGCAACCACCATTTAAATATGATGTTTACAAGCGACGATATCGAGGCTTTTTTTACCGACGAAAATAAAAAAATATTCCGTAACGAACTTAAAAAAGACCCCGCCCACCCATACGCCCGCCACAAAGAGCCTATGACTATAGGCAACGACGTTTACATTGGCGCATTTGCATTTATTAATGCATCCACCGTCACAAGCATTGGAGACGGCGCAATAATAGGCACAGGTGCGGTAGTGCTGGAAGATGTGCCGCCCTATGCAGTAGTTGTTGGCGTGCCTGCAAAAATTAAGAAATATCGCTTTGCGCCGGAAATGATAGAAACGCTGCTGCGTGTAAAGTGGTGGGACTGGAGCGAGGAAGAAATAAATGCAAACTTTGATGCGTTGGTTTCGCCGGAGTTGTTTGCAAAAAAATTTGGATAGTGACAAAAATGCCCTGATACCCCAGAGCATTTTTTTATTGCCAAATATTTTACATAAATCTCACATGCACTTTACCGGAACGTGATTTCGATTTTACATACCCTCTTATATTATGTTTAAGCAGACAACCTAGGAGGGATTTTATGATGCCGATAGAAGGATATTGGAAAATTAGGTTTTTTTGCCTGATTGCATTGATTATCATGATTATTGTGATTCGGATATGGTAAAACGCATTATTTTTTTTGCGGTTACGTCTTTGGCTATGGTAGTAATGATTTGGTTTGGGCTTAGTACCGATGTAGGCATCCGGCGTAATCCTTTACCCGGCTCCGAGTTCCCACGTGCACGTGTTTTAGATATTTTTGACGGCGGGCAACAAACCTTGCTTGTAGAAATTTTGTCAGGGGCACATCGTGGAAAAACCGCCGAGGTGCGCAATATTGTATTTGTTGACGCAGTAGTAAATCCGCAAATAGGGCAAACAATCATTATCCACTTCGACTATCACGGCAATGGAAATTACTCCGCACACGTCCATAGCTATGTACGAGATACTGCCATATACATAATCGTCGCATTATTTTTGGGACTGATTGCTTTGGCTGGTGGTAAAGCCGGATTGCGTTCTGCCTATGGTTTGATTTTTTCGTTTGTGGCACTTCTATTCCTGCTTATACCCGCAATCATGCGGGGCGGGCCTCCTGCTTTTTTAACAATACTTGTTGCGCTTTTAATCACGACTGTTTCGCTTATTGCCATTATGGGTTTTGAAAAGAAAACATGGGTGAGCATAGCAGGGACAGTGGTTGGTATCGCTTTTTACTGTTTGTTTTACGTTATTATCGCCGCCGCACTACGCATTACCGGCGCTAACATACCCGAAATGAATCAGTTGGTAGTACTAGGCTTTACAGAGACGGCAAACCTTACTGAGCTGCTGTTCTGCGGAATATTAATCGCATCGTTGGGGGCGGTAACAGATACAACCGTTTCCGTGGCATCCGCTACGGAGGAAATTAGCAAAACAGGCATGGGATTTAATGAGTTGTTTAAATCAAGTATGCGCATGGCACGAGATTGCATTGGCTCATCAGCAAATACGTTGATATTAGCTTTTACAGGTACTTTTTTTATCACGCTTATTATGTTCCAGCTGCACGAGCTTAACTACACCATGCTTATTAACCGTGTAGACATTGCTATCGAAGTGTTGCGTGCAATATCCGCTTCTGCCGGAATGATTTTATGTGCGCCTGCGACTGCCTTATTAGGTTCATTTTTCTGCAAAGATTGCAGCAAAAATAATAAAATTTCTTCAAGAGAGAATGAGGAGAGAAAACATGTTAAGTAAAATTAGAAACAACCATGTTTCAAAAAAGGTAATGGCTTTTGCACTGGTCGCTATTATGATGTTTGCCATTGTGCCGGTAACATTGGTTTCCGAAGCACGAGATGACGGCTGGAATGCATTATCGCCGCCGGACAGACGTGCAACCGGCCCGTATCAGCTTCAAATTAATCAATCTACAGCCAATTACAGAAGCTTGAGCATGACCCCCGGTACGTATGTAACCGAAATGCGCTGGACATGGCACTCTCGCTCAGAAGTAGGGGCAATCCGTATTTACCCCGCCGGAAGCACAACCGCCATTAACCTTAGCGGCGCAACAGTGCAATCTCGCCCGCTTGGTTACGGCGTCGACTCAACAATAGGCGGCGCAGCAGGACAAGCGGCAGCAGGCGGCGGTCTTGCCGTAGGCGCACAAACTCGTGCGGCAGTACCTGCGGGCGCAACCGGTGTTGTTTCATATCCATGGTTCACCGACGAAGAAGGCACGGCAAATAACTACTGGGTACATCAAATTATCGTAAACGGATTAGCGGCTGACACTGCATACGAATATGTGATAACCGGCACTATTGACGGCGTAAATTTTACATCCGCACGTAAACCATTCCGTACCGGGCCAGACAGAAACACAGGCTTTACATTTACCGTTGGCGGCGACCCGCAAATAGGAATTGGCGACTTTACACCCGGACGTGAAACGGTGGGTAACAATATCCCTAACCCCGGTATCGGTTTTAAAAGCCATATCGAAGACTATTACGGCTGGCGCAACGCAGTGGAAGTAATGGCGGCATATGTCCCTCACACAAGCTTCCTTTTAACAGTGGGCGACCAAATTGACACTAATGACCAAGCATTTAGGCGTTCTCAATTTATGTACGACATCTTTTTTGCGTCGGAAGCATTTCACAATATACCTGTCCTCCCGGTGGTAGGTAACCACGAAGCAACAAACAACGGATTTCTTTTCCACTTCCATTACAATATGCCTTTTAACCATCCAACCGCTTCCGCTCCTGCGTCAAACGTGCGCCCGCATTCGGGTTTTGGTACAAATCACGGAAACCCGTGGCAGTTTGACTATTACATGATTTACGGCAATATGCTGCTTATCCAATTGGACAGCAACACACGCAACTGGCGTGACGGAAGATTGGAATGGTTCGAAAATATTATCAACACTTACCAACCAACTGTCGAATGGACAGTGGTAACATTCCACCACCCGCCATATTCGGTGTTTAGGGCTACAAACATGGACGAAAAACGTCCGATTATTGCAAACTGGTTGCCGGAATTTGAGCGGTTGGGCGTTGACATTGTGCTTAACGGACACTGCCATGTTTACTCCAGAACGCATCAAATGTACCAAAACCGGCCTTTGCTCACTCAAAACTGGGTGCAACCTAACGGAACGGTGGTAGGTGGAACAGAACCCACCAGCGTAGTATACGACCCTACAGGCATTGTATACATTGCATTTAACTCCATGAGCGGCAGCGGATACCGCAACGTGCGCAACATGGGCGGGCGGGATTATATCTCCGCTTACAACCAAAACTTCCGTCGCAACTTCTCCGTAATAGACGTAACCAACTACTCTTTTGCCGTGCACACTTACCAAGTAAACGATGACGGTGTGAGTGTTTCTTTGGTAGACACGTACACCCTCGTTCGTGGCGGCTCATTGCGTCAAGCAACAGCGGCAGACCCTCGTGGTTTGCGCCAAAACACTTGCCCTGTTGACGGCGTAGATACAGATGTTATTCATGTTAGCGTTGTTCCGGCGGTGACAAGACGTGCCAATGCTACCATTACTGCCGAAGCATTAGGCTTGCCCGCAACCGTAACCATCGAAACACAAACAAGCAATAACATGCGCCAAGAAGATGCATTTGGCATACTGGGCGCACGCGCGCTCCGTGACGAGCTCAACTCCTACGCTTTCTTGGTAAGGCCTATGAACGTTGCCGTCAATTGGGATTTAAGCACCATCCCAACGTCGGCTGCGGCAAGAGATGGTCAGACCTTTACAGTTACAGGCACATTAGATTTGTCGAACATTATTACAACGCCTCAAACATATCCGCTTCCCGCACCTATTGCTGCCGATGCAACACTCACGAACCAAGCACCACCGCACGCACCCGGCGCAGCAATGCCCGGCGAGGTTGTTCCTTGCCCATATGCAGGCAGACATGTTAACTTCCAAGGCTCGCCCGAGCATATGATGCGTTGGCGGCACGGCGGCATTACAAATGGCAATAACCTTACTGCCACCGCACAAATAACATTTGGCGCAACACCGCTGGAAGCACCGTTTAGAATTTCGGAGTTTGGCATAAGCACTTACCATTATTTTGCAAGAACCAATGCTGCTTTGTTTGCAGATGCTTTTAACCGAAATACCTTTGAAGCATGGCACACCGTCAGAAGCGGCGCAGGGTTTGGCTATTTTGCAAACGGCTATAACGCTGTACCTATGCTTATTACCGACACACCGCCCACCATTCCGTTGCCGGGCTTGCAATTTAGGGGTGCGATGGGTACAACAGCACTAGCCAATATGGGAACAATCCAGTTTAGCCCTGTAGGTTATGATACAAACGCCGCTACCCACTACTTCTCAAGAGTGTTCTACCTGCCGGAAAATTTTAACCCCGCAAATGTCGGAGACGTACTTGGCACACACCGTATAGCCGGTGGTTTAGTTCTGTTTATTAACGGTGTAGAAATTTACCGATACAACGCCACCACATCTAACGCAGATGTACGCATAGGCGTACCCATTCATTGGGGCAGCTACAATGGACACAACACCAGCGCACGCAACCGCTCTTTCCATCTTAATTACAACTTTAGCGCACGCTATGCAGGCATACGCCAAGCCAACTCGGATATATCTGTATTTGACGCAGGAAGCAGAACAAATTTGTTATCTGCTCTGCAACCGGGCGAAAATATCCTTACCGCAGTAGTGGGCGATTCTGCCGCAAACAGCATGAGTATATGGTTTGACTTAGATTTAACAATCGAGTATTTGCGGCAATAACATGAAAAAAAGAGGCTAATGCCTCTTTTTTTCATGTTTTTTGCCTTAGTGGCTCTAATTCTTCATCCATAAAATCGTCTTCTTATTTTATTGCACTAATTTTAACACTTTAATTCTTGTAAAAAATCAGTTATCATACAAACAAACCATGGCAAACGTATATTTTATATATAAAACACACAGGAGGATTTATTTATGGGTACACTAGGACTGGATACAGAACGTGGCTTATTTTTAGGCATAGACTTTGGCACAACCAACTCAGTAGTTAGCATCTACAATTTTGAAGCGGGTGAAGCGCAGACCATACCAATAGACGGCTCTAACATCTTCCCAACCGCCATTCAATTCGAAACCGACCCGGAAGATGAAAACAAGCTTTGCCGTATTTTTGGCGTGCAAGCAAAAGAAGCGGCTATCATCTACCCGCTGTCTACTATTTTGTCCATCAAACGCTACCTAGGCAGCGACCAAAAAATTACCGTAATAGTGGACGAAAAAGAATATCAATTTACCCCGGAGCAAATTGCAGGGGAAATTTTGGGTCACCTCAAACAAAAAGCGGACGAGTACGCACAAGAAGAGCTTGGCATTTCGGGCGAGTTTTCGGGCGGTGTTATTACCGTACCCGCCAACTCTACAGACAAGCAAAAGAAAATGACTAAAGACGCTGCTATTCTTGCCGGGTTTGACCCCGACAGCGTGTACCTGCGCCTAGAGCCTGCCGCATCCGCCATTTCTTACGCTGTAAACGAGGACAGCAGCAAAAAAGTGCTGGTATACGACTTTGGCGGCGGAACATTCGATGCCTGCGTGCTGGAAATTAAAACAGAAGAAGCCGGCGAACCTACCATTTCTATCGTAAGCACCTATGGCGACAACAATCTTGGCGGTAACGATATCGACAAAATTATCATGGACATGATATACGAAGAATTCAAAAACCTAACCGAAAACGCAATAGACCTTTTCGACCAAGATGCAGATGACGGTGTTTCTAAACGGCAGAAAAAGGTTGCATTAGTGCGCTTGCAACAGGCTGCCAACCAAGCCAAAGAACGCCTTTCCCAAACAAAATCTACAAAAATAACGCTTGCGCCACTGCTGCAAGAACCTCGCATTGTAAATATTAATATGGAAATAACCCGTGAGGATTTCCTTTCGCACAAGCGCATTAACCCGCTTGGCGATAGTGCGGAAATGTTCGAAAAATTTGAAGGCAAATCCGTTTCCGACCTTATTGACGAAACATTAGTATGTGTTAGCCACTGCTTGGAAGCCGCAGGTTTAACCGAGGCGGACATAGACGAGCTTTTCCTTGTCGGCGGCAGTTCTTCTATTTTATATGTAAGCGAAAAAATTACCGAACGTTTTGGCAAAGAGCCGTATAAGTCCCGCATTAGCCCGGCACTAAGTATCTCTCAGGGTGCGGCACACTACTGCAACATGATAATGATGCCAACCGTGCGTGGTCCTGTGGTAAACGAACGTACCATTCACCCGCTGGGGCTGGAAATTGCAGGCCGCCGCTTTATGGAAATTGTACCTGCCGGTGCAGATATTCCAAAGGATGGGTTAACCATAGATGCAAACGAACCGCTTATAACCAACTTCGACAATGTAACCAGCATGGCAATAATCGTGTACGAGAGCACCATGCCCATAAAAGACAAAGCATCCGTTAACTCAGAAGGCATGAAACGCCTTGCAGGTACATCGTTGCGTGGTATACCGCAGGCGGTAAAAGGGCAGGAAAAAGTAAAAGTCGTGTTCCACGTAGGGCAGGATAATATACTAAAGGTTACGGCAAAAAGCCTTTCTACCGACGGCGTTGTAACCGAATTGTCCGTGGACGAGCTATACAACTAATCGCCTTTGGCAAAAAGAACAACGACATAACAAATATAAAGGGGCAGTACTATGCCTTTAAATGAGCAACAAATACAAGCACTTTGGGATGCTTGGCTAAAAATACTAAAACAAGCCGCCTGCGAAAAGTTAAAAAGCAGTGCGGCTGGTTTTGCACGTTTGGGCAGCAGCGACGAGGATATTTACACTTGCCTTGTTGCCCTTACAGATATGTACAGGCATGTGGTAAATTTGTGTGGAACAATTGAATTGCAAAACCCGGAAGCGGAAACTTTGCTGCAAGGTATTTGCGAGGTGCTTTCTGCACGGCTAAAAGAGTTTGACGATACCCGTGCATTTGCATGTGAGGTTAATCCTGTACTGCAAGAAAAATGCGGGATTATTTATCAATCTCTTTTTTTGATGTATGCAGAAATTGAAAACCCCGACAATGTTTCTTCTACCCTGCAAAAGCATATGCAGCTTTGCATTTCGCAGTTGGACGACCTGCATACTCGCACCAACACCCGCCTTTGCATAGAAACACTGGAGCGTGAGTGGGAAGAACTCGGCAACATAATAAAACTGCAAGTGGCAGCACTTGAGGCAGCTTTAGAAGAAGATGACGAAGCCGTTTTTTTCATCCTAAATATTTTACGGGAATTGTACCAACGTACAGCCCCGATAATTGAACATATACAAATGCTACTTACATCTCCTCCTGTGCAAAACGAGTTAGCTTTTTCATTTGATTTAGCAGATTTTAACGGCGATTTTATTGCATTGCTTGCAAACGCAGCTGACCATATTTTTATCAGCCTTCAACCAAATAAAGATGACCCGAAAAACAACGCCATGGCAAAACAATCCAAAGATGCAAATTTGGCAGATGAAATACTTGCCGCATTTACTTCCCTACGCAATGCTTTGCCCGACATCACCGAAGAAACAGCTAAACCGGACATCGTAAAAGGCATTTTAGAAACCTTGGACATCAAAATCGAAAGCCTGCAAGACAGCATAGAACTGTTTGGGCAAGAAGGGGAATCCGTTATACAAGCATTTGCAGATACAAATTTAACCCCTTCTGCTAAAGAAATATCGGTTGCGGCGGAGGCTATGTTTACGGCTTGGGTGAATGACCCGCCCACAGGCTGTGGCATTCACTCATTTTTTGACGATATGGCAAACGGGAATATTTTTGCGGCATTCACTTTACGTGGGCAAAAGCAAACAACCGCTTTTGAAGAAAAGTTTGACCGCTTTCTACTCCGCTTTAAAAAAGAGGTTTTGCTGTACGAAATCTGCACCTATGAAGAAATTCTCACACACAGCGTATCGGTTTTAACGCAAGACACGGATGCTTTTCACCACACATTTACCGAGCTGCAAGCTATTTTAGAGCGCAACGCAATCGTCCCCATTCGCCCGGCAGAACATGAGCCGTTTAACGCATTCGAACATGATGTGCTTGTGGCAGAAGAGCACGAGGGCTTTAAAAAAGGCGAAATTATTAAATGCTTAACCACCGGCTACAAACAGCACGATAAAGTGATTATTCGTGCCAATGTCATCGCAGGGAGATGACGCATATGAAGGAATATAACAACGACCATTACATGATAGGGCTGGACCTGGGTAACGACTCCTCAGGTATAGCCTTTTTCAACTTGGCGGACAATGCGCCGGAATCTATTGACCTAAGCGGCGGCTACGGCAAGCAATCCATGCCAACCGTGGTGCAGTATATACCCGCCACAAAGGAATGGGTGTTTGGCGAGTACGCCGTACTAAACCAAGGGGAAGGCGTTACCTACGCCAACCTTATTGCCCGCTTGGGGCTTTTTGAAGAAAAAACAGCGAGTATTCTCGCACTTTTTATAAAAGAAATGTTGGGCAATGTACGCAATATCAACCCACGGGCAAAAATTGTTGGTATTGTGGCAAGCATTCCCGCTTATTTTAGTGCCGAAGCAAAAAAGGAGCTTACACATTCGTTTGACCTTGCGGGATATGGTGATAAATTGCTGGCACTTGTGCCGGATAGAGAATGCGTGCTGGCGCATTCTTTTTATACCGATACAGAAAGCCGCAATGTTTTGCTTTTGGATTTTGGTGCAAGCCAAGTACGTGGCGGGGTTTATAAAAAAGACGGCACAACGGTACATGCGCTTTCGTCTATATTTACCAATGATGTTTGCATGAGCAAAATAAATAATGACGTAGTAGATTTCTTTGCCGATTTTTTGCAGGACAAAAACCCGATGTTGACGGCATTTGCCCACCAGCACAGGGACGTACTTTTCCAAAAAAATGTACTCACCAAGCCGCTCAAATTTTACTTCAACTTTACGCACCCGCCGGTGCAAGCAACGGTTACCAATGCGCAAGTGCAAAAATTTCTGCAACCATATCAAGAATATTTCGGTAAATTTTTGGAGGATACGCTGCAAAAAAGCACACAGCCAATATCTATAGAAGATGTCGACCATGTGCTGTGCGTGGGCGGCGGGTTCGAAATGCTTTGGGCAAGAGATGCCGTTAGCAAAATGTTTGATAACGTACAATTCTATAAAAATCCTAAAATGATTAGCTGCGAGGGCGCAGCAATAATCGCTGCCGGTTTGCTCGGCTTACCGTCATGTAAGCCATTCGCCATAGAAGACCTGCATCCGATAAACTACGACTTCGGTTTGCTGGACGATAAAAATTTTTTACCACTGTTGGAGCGTGGTTCGTTTTGGTGGCAAGAACATCCGCCAAAGCTTATACTTGTTAACCGTGCAGTGGATGGCGATTTAGCGCTTAATTTCGGCAAGCATATGGTGTTGCTAAAAGGTTTGCCCAAACGACCTAAGGGTACTACCCGGTTACAAATGAGTGTAGCGTTTTCGTCCATTAACAAAGCCATCATTACCATACAAGATATCGGCTTTGGAGACTTATTTCCAAGCTCCGGTACAAATATAAGCCATGAGGTGCTACTATGACGCTCACAAAAAAACAAAAAGAAAATGCCGTAAATAAAATTAAGGAATATATTTCTGAAAACTTCGATGCCGACATCGGCAACTTGCAATCAGAGATATTCCTTGATTATATCACTCGGCATATCGGTGTTTACTATTATAACAAAGCCGTTGCAGATTCTATGGCATTTATGACCGAAAAGGTTGACGACTTTTATCTGCTAATGAAGGACGAAGATTTAGAGTAAAGCGGTTGTTTTTTTACAACCATCACTCTCTTACTAAGCGTAATTGCGCTTGTTATAATCGTGGCAACTAGAATGAAAGGGGATTGCTATGTTTATTGCAAGAAACCTCAGGAGATTAAGATTGGACAAAAGCCTTACGCAAGAAGAGGTTGCAGCACGCATGAATGTTACAGGGCAGGCTGTCGGCAAATGGGAGCGTGACGAGTGCTATCCGGATATCACATTGTTGCCCGGGCTGGCAAATCTGTTTGGCGTTACCATTGACGAATTAGTCGGAATAGAAACAGTGAACATGCAAGACAAGACAAATGAAGTTCAAAAAAGAAAATACGAGCTGGCTCGTCAAGGAAAGTATGCCGAACTTGTCGCTTTTTTAGAAGAAGAAAGCAAATATCACCCCAACGAATGGTTGCAAGAATTAGGCATTGCGCTTGTGCTGGCAGGTGATAAGACCGAACGTCCATTATATTTAGCGGAGCAAGCACTTGAAGAATCCGGTACACGGTCACACAAAGGATACAATACACTTTGCGCCGAATTATGTTTTTTATATCAACGGTACGGGTTTACCGAAAAAGCCGAAAAGATGGCACGTTCGCTCCCTCACACCCACGAAAGCCGAGAGCTGCTTTTACCTCATTTTTTAGAAGCAGCAAAACGTGCAGCATATTTACGTGAAAATCTGCCCGGAATACTTACGACGATATGCTCATTAATTGACGGGGATATCATGACGAATGATGAGCATCTTCAATCCATTCATTACGGAACATATACCAATCTCATTAACCCGTCAGATGCCGCTGAAAAAATTGTTAAGTTTCTTGCGCATTAAATGCCCGGATGCAATGCCGCATTTAGCCCATCTGCAATAATTTTAGCCAGCCGTTCAACCACAGCATCCACTTCCTTTGGGGTAACAAACATGTTGCCCGCATAAGGGTCAAGTATTTCGGTAATTAAATTATACCTGTCGCCATCCTGCATGTTTTTTAACATGCCAAAAAACGGCTCGTTGCCCCCGGCAGCCACTTTAATTTCATCCAGCATTTTTTCCATTGTGTCGTTTACTAACGTGGCAGCATCCACCACCGTAGGCACACCAATGGCAATCACCGGAACGCCCATACTCCCTTGGTTTATGGGCGTTCTTTTATTGCCAAGCCCTGCACCGGGGTTAATACCCGTGTCAGACATTTGTATCGTTGCATTTATACGGCTGGTGCGCCGTGCCGCCATCGCATCTATGGCAATAATCAAATCCGGCTTTACCCTATCGGATACGCCTTTTACAATTTCCGCCGTTTCTATGCCTGTTATACCCATTACACCCGGCGCAAGGGCGCACACTGCACGTAATTCGCCCATATAATCCAGCGGAACATCATCTTGCAAATGCCGTGTAACCAGCAACTTTTCGCACACCAACGGCCCTAGCGCATCCGGCGTTACATGCCGGTTGCCAAGGCCAATCACAAGCACCACTGCTTCTTTTGGCAAGTTATGCAACCGCCCTAACTTCTCCGCCAACGCCTGCGTTATCTGCTCATGCGCTTCTAAGTTATTTTCTTTCATCTCTTGCGATTCCAACGTTATATAATTGCCCACCGGCTTACCGATGGCATCTTCGCCAACCTTATTGGTTACACTCACCCATGTAGATGTCAGATAGTCCTCTTCTTCCACTTGCGTTTCTATGCCTGTACGGTCCGTTAAACTTTCTTGCAATTCTACTGCAAGGTCTGTTCTAAAATTATTTGTTTTCATATTATCACCGAGAATTAGTTTGTCTCGGTTTTGGATTTTAATACACCTAAGCGTATTGACAAGATAAAAAAGGCATGTTAAATTCAATACAGTTGAGCAACTGTTCAACCATATAGTGGAGGTGTAATAGAATGAAACACACACAGGATACTTGCGATTGCCACGCAATTCACGAAGATGTGATTGCACGTGCAAAAAAGGCGATGCCCGATAGCGACCAATTTCGTACATTATCAAACCTGTATAAGATGTTTGCCGACCCTACACGCTTGAAAATTATGTGGGCATTGTCAAAAGAACGCATGTGTGTTTGTGACCTTGCGGTGCTATTGGGTGTAACAAAGTCTGCGGTTTCTCATCAATTAAAATCTTTGCGCCTAACAAATCTTGTCCGCAACGAAAAAGAAGGCAAGAATGTTTATTATTCCCTCTCGGATAATCATGTGCGAGAAATGCTTAAAAATGGCTTTGAACATAGCGAGGAGTAAAAATTTTTGCCGAAACAGTTGAACAGTTGCTCAACTATAAAAAAGTAATATCATGGAGGTAAAACATGAAGTTCAGCTTACAGCTTGACAATGTTGTCAAAAAATTTGGAAATTTTAAAGCATTAGATGGTATCAGCCTTCATATCAAAGAAGGTGAAGTATTTGCTTATCTTGGCCCAAATGGGTCCGGCAAGTCAACCACCATCCGTGTTCTTTTGGGCATTTTGCAGGCAACATCAGGCAATGCAAAGGTGCTTGGAATGGATGCCTGGAAAAATGCAACAGAAATTCATAAGCGGATTGCATATGTACCGGGCGATGTAAATTTGTGGCCAAACTTAACAGGAGGCGAAGTCATAGATTTGTTTGTGAGCTTGCGTGGCACATATAACAAAAAACTGCGTGATAAACTCGTCCGTGATTTCGACTTAGACACCACAAAAAAATGCCGCACCTACTCAAAAGGTAATCGCCAAAAAGTGGCGTTGGTCGCTGCTTTTGCCTCTGACGCTGACTTATTTATCTTAGATGAACCGACAAGCGGGCTTGACCCTTTGATGGAGCAAATCTTTCAAGCCTACGTATTGGAGCAAAAGCACAAAGGCAAAAGTGTGTTCTTGTCCAGCCATATCATGTCAGAGGTAGAACGCCTATGCGACCGTGTAGGTATTATTCGTGATGGAAAGTTAGTAGAAACAGGTACACTCAATGACTTGCGGCATCTTACACGCTACCACATGGATATCGTGACAATGCGTGACCCGGAAGGGCTTGAAAAAATAGATGGAATACATAATATTTCCATCGAACAAAAAAACATCCGCTTCGAAGTGGATACGGAAGCATTAGATACAGTTATCCGATATATTTCCCAATTTGGCATCCAAAAGATAGAAAGCGCACCACCGTCATTAGAAGCGTTGTTTATGCGCCACTACAATGCATATGTTTAAAAATACTATAAAACTTACTCGCTTTACGTTACGAAAAGAGCGTGTTTTTATCATTGCTTGGATAGGCTTGCTTCTGTTCTTTGCCGGGATAATGCTTACAGCATTTGAAAACCAATTTACCGCCGAAGAATTACAAGGGCTACTTGTTATGAAAGAAAATCCTGCTCATGTGGCACTGCAAGGTCCATTTTTTGCGGTAGATAATTTTCAGGCTGGGCATTTTTATGCGGTAGAAATGCACCTCTTTACCCTTATCGCAGTGTCAATTTTCAACATATTCCTTATCATGCAAAACACACGGGGCGATGAAGAAAAAGGACGGTATGAGGTGTTGCGTTCGCTTCCTATTGGCAGATTAGCGGCATTCCATGCTGTCATGCTAACTGCTGTTATCGTTAATGTTTTGCTGGCGGTTTCTCATGGCGTGTTGCTTTCTGTCTTAGGAATAAGCGGGATAACAATAGCCGGAGCATTTACCTATGGCGCAAGTTTGGCAGTAACCGGCATTTTCTTTGCGGCTATTTCCGCACTCATTTCTCAATTTTCCCATTCAACTCGAGCGGTAACAGGATATGCTTTTATTGTTCTTATTGCATCTTATCTGTTGCGTGCTGTAGGCGATGTAACTTCCGAAGCACTATCCATCGTATCCCCGCTTGGTCTGCCGCTACGGGCAGAGGCTTTTGTGTCAAACCAACTTTGGCCTTTCTTCGTTATGCTGGGTTTAGCTTTTATCCTGTTTAGTATTGCATATCTTCTGAATGCAAGGCGTGATATTGGACAAGGGCTTTTGCCGGAAAAGCCGGGGCGGAGTTACGCCTCTCGTTTTCTCAAAACGCCTCTAGGGCTTGTTTGGCGGCAAAACGGTAACACATTATTATGTTGGGCAGTCATGTTATTTGGCTTTGGCGCAGCACTAGGCGGTATTTTACGTGATGCAGAACATTTTGCCGGAGAAAACGGCGCATTTCAAATGATAATGCCTACTTCTGCGGATTTTTCTGCCGTAGAACTTTTTACAATGTTTCTTCATGTAGGTTTCGCCGTGGTTTGTATCGTACCTGTGCTAATTTTAATTTTTAAGGTCTTGCGTGAAGAAAAAGAAGGGCGAGCAGAACCCATACTTAGCAGAGCAATCTCTCGTCCTTATTATCTGATGAGTTTTATCGTTCTTGCTTTTATAGCAAGTTTGCTCATGCCTTTTGTAACCACCATAGGCTTATGGTCAGTCAGCTCCTTAATGATGGAAAACCCGCTTGCATTTGGTTCTTTGATTTATTCTATGATGATCTATGTACCTGCTTTGTGGGCTATGCTGGGGTTGGGTATTTTTGTTGTAGGCGTTTTTCCTAAAGCGGCCGTGTTTTGCTGGGCGTATTTTACTTATATCTTCGTTATCGGCTTTTTTGGAGAGTTGCTGAACATGCCTGAATGGGCAATGAATCTATCACCTTTTTATCATATACCTCAACTTCCCTTAGAAGATATGCGTATGCTTCCTTTGCTAATTTTAACAATGGCAGCATTGGCTTTAGCTGTTTGCGGGCTGGTGTTTTACAGGCGGCGAGATATAGGTTTTGAGTAAAAAAGTAGCAAAACCTAGTGTTGATATTCGTTTTGTTCTGTTATAATTGTAAAGTTTCAATTCTGTAAAGAAAAAGGCAGGTATAAAAATGAAAACTATCCGAAACGTTGCAATTATAGCCCATGTAGACCACGGAAAAACCACCCTTGTAGACCAGCTCCTTTGGCAAAGCGGCGCATTCCGCGAAAACCAAGTGGTTGCCGAACGTGTAATGGACTCCGGCGACATAGAGCGTGAACGTGGCATTACTATTTTGGCAAAAAATACGTCCATCACTTATAACGGCGTAAAAGTAAATATCATCGACACCCCCGGACATGCGGACTTTGGCGGAGAGGTAGAGCGTGTGTTAAAAATGGCAGACGGCGTTGTGCTGGTTGTGGATGCTTTCGAAGGTCCGATGCCGCAAACAAAATTTGTGCTTAAAAATACGCTGGACTTGAACTTACCTATCATTTGCTGTGTTAACAAAACCGACCGTCCCGACGCTCGCCCTACGGAAGTTGTGGACGAAGTGCTGGAACTCTTCATGGAGCTGGAAGCAAGCGACGCCCATTTAGATTCGCCGTTTATTTTTGCATCGGCAAAAAAAGGCTGGGCATCGGCAGAGCCTACAGATAGCGGAAATGGCATGTTGCCACTGTTGGATAAGTTGCTGGAATACATCCCCAACCCACCGGGCGATATAAATGCTAACACGCAAATTTTGATATCCAATATCGACTACAGCAGCTACCTTGGGCGCATTGGTGTGGGCAAAGTGGTAAACGGTACTGCCCGCACAGGCGACACCGTTGCCATCGTAAATATCCACGAACCTGATAAACACAAAACGGTGAAAATTACAAAACTGTACGAATTCGCCGGGCTGGACAGGGAAGAAGTTCAGGAAGCACCAGTGGGTTCAATTATCGCTATTGCCGGCATCGCTGATATAAAAATAGGCGACACACTCTGCGACCCAACAGACATTACGCCACTGCCATTCAGCAAAATTTCCGAGCCCACACTCACCATGAATTTTATGGTTAACAACAGTCCATTCGCAGGCATGGAAGGCAAATTTCTTACGTCCCGCCAGGTGCGTGAACGGCTATACAAGGAACTTAATACGGACATAAGCCTGCGTGTGGAAGATACCGACAGTACCGATGTGTTTAAAGTGTCCGGGCGTGGCGAGTTGCACCTTTCTATTTTGATAGAAACCATGCGGCGTGAAGGTTACGAATTCCAAGTGTCTAAACCGGCGGTGCTGTACAAAGAAATCGATGGCGAAATCCACGAACCCATGGAAGTGGTAACCATCGACGTGCCGGAAGATTTCGCCGGTGTGGTTATCCAAAAGCTCGGTAGCCGCAAAGGCGAAATGACACAAATGACACCGTCTAAAGGCGGTTACAGCAGGCTAACGTTTAACATTCCGGCTCGTGGCTTGATAGGCTATCGCAGCGAATTCCTCACCGACACAAAAGGCAATGGAATAATCAATACACTGTTCGACGGATATGCACCGCACAAAGGGCATATCCCGGAGCGGCAGCAAGGGTCGCTCATTTCATTCGAAACAGGCGAATCGCTAACCTACGGCATGTACAATGCGCAGGAGCGTGGCGCACTGTTTATCATAC
>Ga0131853_10002401_pt1 | contig 33421 bp, 29 predicted proteins | sample TergutLab28metaG_FD_92764 | JGI IMG/M metagenome (GOLD analysis project Ga0131853, IMG submission 92764) | Labiotermes labralis P1 segment gut microbial communities from Petit-Saut dam, French Guiana - Lab288 P1 (version 2) (version 2) | ecosystem: Host-associated > Arthropoda: Insects >... | reverse complement strand
TACTTCGTCCCAAAACTCATCTGTAATTTCCCATGATTGTTTTTGCATTGCCATATTTATCACCCCTATATAGATATATCGGATGATTCTATTGGGAGGTTTAGTTAATTAGGGATAAATACTTAGTGTAAAAACGAGCAAGCGGGACTTTGAATTACTAAAGCAAAAGCTTGTACTCTACGGCTTTCGACTAGATAATCCGATAAAAACCCCGAGGCATGTCTTGCTTTGCGCCCTTTTGGTCTGAGAAACTATTGTTATGGTGACAAAAATGCCTTCTTGATAGGTGAAGCGGCGGGATTCATCAGCCCTAGCTCGCTTGAGGGCATCAGTTATGCCATAGGTAGCGGATATCTTCTGTCGCAATGCTTTAATAAATCACAAGATAATCCGTATTGGGCGTATCGCAAGGGTACGCGTAAAATACGGCTAAAACTGCTCTCTAAATACATAAAACATCCCTTTATATTACGCAAAGCCGTAATGAAAAGTGGCGTTGCTGCAATAAAGCTCATAACCCCTTCGTCATAGTAATCAAATTTTCATTTTGGCTTTCATATCTAAATTCCTTGGAGATGTAAAGTCTTTTGGTTTCGCCGCACTAAACGGCGAATCTTGCATACATCCTGTTGAAACCTTGTTTTTTTATGTAATTCTCCAAAATCCTCGCGTATACAAGACGAATCATGCTCCTTTGGAGCAAACTTTTTCATAGCTTTTTTAACAGAAAAATAACAAATCAATATATCATCGAGATATTTTGGCTCATGTTCTATAATTTTGACATCCATTATGAATCACATAATTCTTTTACCATGGTTATCAAATGTCCGTCATGACGCTTATAATCAAAGCCCTTTGAGGCATAAAACTTATCAGCATCTTCGTACCAAATGGCAAACCTAGCATATATTCTAATAACACCTGTTTGTCTTGCAAAATGTTCCACCTGCTCCAAAAGCCTGCTACCTATTCCGTATCGCTTTAACTCTGGTTTTATGAAGAAGCGGCTAAGGCGCAATTCTTCGTTGTTAAGCAAAGTGAATGCCATCGTGCCAACTACGCGGCCTTCGCTATCTATGGCAAGCCAAAAAGGGTCACCTTTGGATAGGTAATGTCTGTCAATATCTAACAAATCGTCTCGCAAAGTCGGCGCACGAAAGTCCTCTGGCGCATTTTTTCCAGCCGCATCTTTGGCAGAAAGATAGCAAAATAGCATGTCATCGCGATATTTTGCTTCATAGTTAATGATTTTTATCTCCATGTTATCCTACCCCCTTGTTTTTGTTAATGCAACTCTACTATAGTAACGCCGCTATCCCCTTCACCAAATTCACCAAGGCGATAATTTTTGATGTGTGGATGGCCGCGCAACTCTCTTTGAACGGCGGAACGCAAAGCACCAGTACCTTTGCCATGCACAATCTCTATTTTGCCCATGCCTGCTAAATATGCATCGTCAAGATATTTGCCAAGTTCTTCCAAAGCTTCCTCCACTAAGCGTCCGCGCAAATCTAACTTTGCTGAAATACTTAATGCTTTTGCAGATTTTACTACATTATTATTTGTTGAAACATTTGCTATCTGCTTCTTTTTCTTATTGTCGCCTTGCACAAGTGATAGGTCTGACATTTTTACTTTAGTTTCCATTGAGCCAAACTGTACCCTTGCCTCGGTGACGGAGGCGTTGATGCTGATAATAACAGCATGTTGCCCCAAAGAAGTGATATACACTTCGTCCCCTGCTTTTAGTGGTCTGTCCACTGCCTTTAGCACCAATTTTGGGTCTGACATATCGCCTGAATCTTCTAATTCGGATAATTGCTCACGAATCTTGCGCCTACCTTCTTCTGCTTCTTTGAAATTAAGTCCATCATTCTTGATTTTCTGCATATCCTTAATTATGTCGTCCGCTTCACTTTTTGCTTTAGACACTAGTTTTTTGGCCTCTTTACGCGCATCGTCCATAACCTTTTCTTTGCTGCGTTCCAGCCTTTGCTTTTGGTTATCCAAATCTGCTGCTAGCTTTTCGGCTTCTCTGCGAAGGTTTGATGCACGTTCTTCTTCTATCTCTACTTGTTTGCGCGATATTTCTAGGTCGGTTATTACATCTTCAAAACGTATGCTCTCGCCAGTTAGCACATCTCGTGCGGATGATATTATGCCGTCTGGTAGCCCCAAGCGTTTTGCGATGGCAAAAGCATTCGATTTGCCAGGAACGCCGATTAGTAGGCGGTATGTGGGTCGTAGAGTTTCGATATTAAATTCCACTGCTGCATTTTCTACGCCATCCGTAGATAGCGCGAATATTTTTAGTTCGCTATAATGTGTGGTTACAGCGGTACGTATGCCACGCGACAACAGGTGGCGTATTATGGAAATAGCAAGTGCTGCGCCTTCTGTCGGGTCTGTGCCTGCGCCCAACTCATCAAAAAGCACAAGGCTATCCAATGTCATTTCTTCCAAAATTTGCACAATATTTGTCATATGCCCAGAGAAGGTGGAAAGGCTCTGCTCTATGCTTTGCTCATCACCAATATCGGCGAAGACATTGTCAAATACAGCTAATTTGCTGCCAGATGCCGCAGGGATAAAAAGTCCCGCAGAACCCATTAAGGTAAATAGTCCCAACGTTTTTAATGCAACTGTCTTGCCGCCTGTATTCGGGCCTGTTATTAGCAAAGTCGTAAAATCTTCGCCCAACCAAATATCTGTCGGCACAACACTGGCTGCATCCAGTAGCGGATGTCGCCCCTTTTTGATATTGATTATTCCTTCGTTGTTAAAAATTGGTACAGTGGCATTCATAGTGAGTGCCAGCTCTGCTTTTGCGAAAATAAAATCAAGATATGTTAGAGCATCGAAGTTATCTGCCAGCAGTGCAGAATTTTCGGCTATTAATGCGGACAGTGCAGCTAAAATGCGCTGTATTTCTTCTTTTTCCTCTGCTTCGTATTCTTTTATCTTGTTATTGAGGTCAACCACGCTCATAGGCTCAATAAATACAGTTGCGCCAGAACCCGACATATCATGCACCATACCAGGGAAACTATTGCGGTATTCTTGCTTTACAGGTACACAAAAACGACCGCCGCGCATAGTGATAACGGCATCTTGTAGCATATTTTTATATGCCGCGGAATGGATTATGGAGTTTAAGGCATCGTTTATACGCCCATGAGATATTTTTATACCACGCCTAACTTCAGATAGTTTAACCGAAGCATCATCTGCTACATCACGTTCGTTAGCGATAGCACGGGTTATTTGTGATTCTAGGGTGGTTATTGGTGTTACGCGCTCAAAGGCTGGGTCTATGATATGCAAAGGCTCGCGACGTTCCACACTTTTTGCATAACCAGATACTTTTCGGCAAACATAAATAAACTCGCCTATGGAGTAGATTTCCTCCACGCTAAGCACGCCACCCATGTCCGCGCGCTTTAGCGATGGAGATATATCGCGTATACCTCCAAGTGGGAGTTGCCCTGCTATCATGCGAAATTGCAATGCTTCGCTTGTTTCGTCAAGACTAGCGCGTATAGCATCATAGTTTGTTTGTGGTGCAAGGTTTTTGCATATTTGTTTACCACGAGCAGAGATAGCAAGTTCCGCTAGCTTGTCCACCATTTTCGTATATTCCAAAACTCTTAAAGAACGAGCAGATTTCATTATATTCCTCCAAATTGATGTTGCAAAATCTTTGTAAATGTGATATCATCTGTATTGAGGTGACATATATGGACTTTAATTTCAATTTTAATACAAATAGCGCAAACCCTATGTTTCAGCAAATGGCGGCGCAGTTTAACTCCACTGTTGCTCGCAATCTATCTGGTGTGCAACCCATGCAACGTGCGCAAGGTGTTAGTCAAAATGCAACACCTACTTCTGATGCTGCCGTCAGCCCTACCGCTTATACTGAAAACCATACTTTCCAACAATGGCTTGATGGCTTCATATCTCTTGGTGGTCGCCGCGAAGACCTAGACCCTGTTATCGACCGCGCCATAGCAGATGCTTCACTTGTTCATGGCATAGATTCCAACCTCATCCGCGCTGTTATTCGTGCGGAATCTAGCTATAACCCTTTTGCTGTGTCTAGTTCAGGTGCGATGGGTTTGATGCAGCTAATGCCAGCCACTGCGCATTCTTTGGGAGTAGATAATCCTTTTGACATTGTGCAAAACATCAATGGCGGCACACAGTATTTGCGACGTATGCTAGACCGCTTTGAAGGTGATTTGGAGCTTGCGCTTGCCGCATACAATGCTGGCGCGGGTGCCGTGGAACGTCATGGCGGCATACCGCCTTTCGAGGAAACACAGACATATGTTCCGCGTGTTCTGGGCTTTCGTGAGCAATATGTTTTGTCGCAATATCAACAACAAGCTAATAATCGATAATATATTTTGAACAATGGGCGGCTGTTATGACCGCCTATTTTCTATTTCTTTGATATTTAGAGATATTTAGCAGCATACCCATGGATGCCATCATAACAACTATACTCGTTCCGCCATAGCTAATAAAAGGCAATGGTATACCTGTGTTTGGAATAGTGTTGGTTACAACGCCCACATTTATAATTACTTGCACAGAAATCATGGTGACTATGCCTGTGCCAATAAGGCAACCAAGCACAGAGCGGCTATTTATAGCTGCCATAGCACCACGCCATACAAGTATGCCAAAAAGCACAAGCACTATCATTGCACCAAATAGCCCCAACTCCTCAACTATGATAGCGAAAATAAAGTCGTTTTGCGCCTCAGGCAAATAATAAAGCTTTTGATTAGAATTGCCCAACCCCAGACCAAAAAGACCGCCTGATGCCAGTGCGTATAGTGATTGCACATTTTGAAAACCAACCCCTGTGGGGTCTACAAATGGATCCAACCATGCTGCAAAACGTGCGCCACGAAAACCCTCACCGATAAAATGCTCATAAAGCAGATATCCGCCAAGCCCAGCTATGGCAACTCCGCCGAGAGCCACCCATCGCCAAAAATATGGGCTAGCCAAGAAAATCATTACAAAAGCAATGGCGCATAGAATTATTACGGTGGACAGATTTCGCCCTAACATAACCATCACCACGGGGATTGCGACCAAAATGGCCGCACCAAAGAGACCCGATATGGTATTTACCCTATTTGTATCGTTTGATATGTATTTTGCTAAAGCAAAAATAACCGCAACCTTGGCGAGCTCCGATGGTTGAAAATTGAAGCCGCCAATGCTAACCCAGCGCACAGCACCATTAAACTCCACACCTAGCGGTGTAAAAACAAGACCTAGCGCACCTATAGCCACCAAATATAGCAACCAAGAAAATTTGCTTACGAATTTATAGTTGATTGTGGCTGCGATAATCATTAGCACAAGACCGATGCCTGCACTAACTGCTTGCGTACGAAAAAAGTGGTACATGCCATCGCCGCTATGCATGGCAGCATAAGAGCTGGCAGAAAGTACCATAATCAAACCAAAAGCAACAAGCACTATGGTGCAAATAAAGATTATATGGTCATATTCTCTTATAATAATGCGTCTATCTGCTCTTACTTTTGCCCGAGTCCTTTCGGGTATGATATGCTCTACGCGCTCTTGCGGAAAAGGTATTATATCCCTATTATGTCTTCTTGCGTGATTAGACATTCTAGCCCTCCTTCCTTGTGTTCATACAATTGGAGTTCATTGTAATTTGTTTACGATATCTTTAAAAACCTTGCCTCTATGTTCAAAACTGTCAAACATGTCCATTGATGCGCACGCAGGAGACAGCAAGATACAATCGCCACGCTCCGCCTGTGAAATTGCAATCTCTATGGCATCTTGCATGTCAGTTGCTGCCTGATAGCCTGTAAAGCCCTGAGCTTGGCAAGCATCCACTAACTGCTGTGTAGCCTCGCCTATTATGATGAATGACTTTACTTTGCTCTTGAAAACTGAGATTAATCCATCAAATTCTTGCCCCTTGCCTTGACCGCCCCCAATAAGGATAGTGGGTCTCGACATTGCTGCGATACCAATTATGGCAGAATCTACATTTGTAGCCTTGCTGTCGTTATAGAAACGGACACCTCTCAGCTCGCGCACGAACTCTTGACGATGCTCTACGGCTTTAAAAGCCTTAAGTGAATTAGAGATTATATCAATAGGGACATCCGCCGCCGCCGCAATTGCCGCCGCCGCCATAGCATTTTCTATGCTATGCGTGCCAAGAATAGGCAAATCCGCACATTTTATTATCTCGTCGCCATAGTCGCCCCACTCTATGCATATTGCATCATTTTTAACAAAAATACCGCTTTTCATGGGCTCCTTGCTAAAGAAAATAACTTGTGCCTTAGTTTTTGCTGCCATCCCGCGTGTTATTTCGTTATCGTAGTTTAACACACAAAAATCAGAGGACTGCTGATTCTCAAAAATGCGCTCTTTGGCGGCAATGTAGTTTTCCATAGTTATGTGGCGGTTTAGGTGGTCTTCTGTCATATTAAGCACAGCGGAAATTTTTGGTCGAAATTTTGAAATGGTCTCTAGCTGAAAGCTAGAAATTTCCGCTAACGCAAAGGCGTTTGAATCAATACTTTCTGCCTCGTCACAAAATGGCACGCCGATATTACCGACCACACAAGAACTATTCGCAAAATTTCTCATAATATCCCCCACCATGGATACGGTGGTGGTTTTGCCATTGGTACCTGTTATTCCTATTATTGGTGCCTTGCAGACCATTGAAGCTATTTCTATCTCACCAACTACAGGTACACCGACCTTTCGCGCTATATCTACAAAAGGTGAATACACTGATATCCCTGGGCTTATAACAATCATGTCAAATTCTGATACGATGTCATCGGGGTTTTTGCCAAAATATGTAGAGATGCGGTCGCTTTTTAGTAAATTAGCATCAATATCAGGTGAGTTCTTGGTATCTGTAAGCATAACAAATGCACCATGCCGCAAAAGTAGCTTTGCTGCTGATACCCCAGATTTGCCCATTCCACAAACTAATACTTTTTTATTTGAATATTTCATGAATTACCTCGCGCTGCAATTATATAAGCATTTTTATTCTTTTGTGTCATCTGTAACCCTCTGACTTTTTTCTTATCGTAACATGTTATTAATTGCCAAAATACCTATCAAGCACAATATCGCTGTAGCAATGTAAAAAGTAGCTACAACCTTAGTCTCGGGCCAGCCCATAAGCTCGAAATGGTGATGTATTGGCGCCATTTTGAAAAATCGCTTGCCTTTTGTTGCTTTGAAGTACAGCACCTGTATAATGACTGACAACACTTCTGCTACATATACAAAAGCCACAATAAGGATAAATAATGGCATTTGCAAAATTACCGCAACACCAGCAACAAAGCCGCCAAGTGCAAGCGAGCCAGTGTCACCCATAAACACTCTGGCTGGATATGAGTTAAATAGTAAAAAGCCGAGCAAAGCTCCTGCCGCTGCTGCTAAAGCATATACCAGTGGACTTTCTATAGCAAAAGCTACATAAAAGAAAAATAACGATATTAATAGCGTTACACCAGAAGCCAAACCATCCAAACCATCTGTAAAATTTGCACCATTAGCCGTACCTATCACGACTATCATAATAAATATGGGGCTGAACCATGATAAATCCACATACAAACCCTGCGTAAACGGAATATAGATATAATTTGTGATATCATTGATATTTAGTAAAATCACGAAGACTATTGATGCGAAGATTTGTAGTGAAAATTTTTGCCATGCTCGCAAGCCTAAAGAACGTTTTTTAACGATTTTGATATAGTCATCTAAAAAGCCGATAAAACCAAAGGACAACATGAGATACATAACCATTTGCCACTGCGTACCCCAGTCAGAAAAAATGCCTGATGCTACTGCAACTGCTATAATTATAACTATGCCGCCCATGGATGGCACGCCCGCCTTTGAGAGGTGACTTTGCGGTCCATCATCACGCACATTTTGACCGAATTTCAGACGGCGCAAAATAGGTATTACGATTGGACCAAGTACAACGGCTATCCCGAAGGCTATAAGGGCTGTTATGATTGCTATGTTGAAATTTGGTGTAAAATCCATTATTAATACCTCATAATCCAGAGTAAATTTAGTCATTTACAAGCTTGCTTACTATATCCTCGAAGCGCATTCCGCGTGATGCCTTAACCAAAATGGTGTCGCCAGGTTTTACGAATGCATCTAGCTGCGCCATGCAATCATCTTTGCTGCCAAAATATATTATCTGGCTATTAGACCCTCCATCACGAAAAGCATTGTATGCCCCCTCATATGTTGCTTCGCTAGCCTCGCCCACACAAATTATGGTATCTATGCACAATTTCGCGGCTTCCGCGCCAACATCGAAATGCATGTCATATGAAGACTCGCCAAGCTCCAGCATATCTCCCAAAATAGCGATGGTGTTTCCGTCCTGTGCCTGTATTAATACTTCTAGCGCAGCTTTCATGCTATCGGGACTAGCATTGTAGCAATCATCTATTACACGCATACCGCCGTTTGTTTCTATTACATTCATACGTCTGCCAGATGATTTGAATTTCTTGATTCCTTCTGCTATTTGGGCTGCTGTTAGCCCAAATTCTTCACCGATAGCGATGGCGGCAAGGGAGTTAAGCACCATATGTCTGCCAGGTGTCGGTAGGTATGCCTCTAAAGTTTCACCATTTTTTAGCGTAACCGTGTACATCGAACTATCCAAGCCGCCGCCATCTATGTCTGTAGCGCGGTACGAATTGCGCATACCATAACCATAGAAAATATAGCTTCGACGGTCTCTATAGCGTGTTAGGAAATTATCATCTCCGCAAAGATACACCTTGCCATTTGGTGCTAGATAATCTAAAATTTCACTCTTAGCTTTAAATATGCCTTCTTGGCTACCTAAGTTCTCTATATGTGCTACGCCAATATTTGTGATGACTGCATAATCTGGTCGCGCTATCTTGGATAGGCGGCTTATTTCACCGCTATGGTTCATGCCCATTTCTAATACAATCACATCAGTGTTTTCATCAATATTAAAAATGGTTGTGGGTAGACCGATTTCGTTGTTAAAGTTGCCTATGGTTTTTACCACATTATATTTTTCCGCAAGGACAGAGGCTATCATATCTTTTGTAGATGTTTTGCCGTTAGAGCCTGTTATGCCAACGACTTTTACATCAAAAAGAGAGCGGTAGTATTCTGCTAGGTCTTTTAAGGCCTGTGCGGCATCCTCCACCATTATCGCATCTATGTATGTTTCTACCTCGGAAAATACGCACACAGCACCGCATTTCATGGCTTCGTGTAGAAAATTATGACCATCTGTGTTTTCACCCTTTAGCGGAACGAAAATCATATCATCCATTGCTTCACGGGTGTCAAAGGATACACCAACAATTAACTTATCCGCTATATCAGGATTATTTATAGTACCGCCCACGGCTTTTGCTACCTCGCTTATTTTTAATGGCTTCATGCTGTCCTCCGATTTAATCTATATCTTCGAAATATATCTCTTCGCTACTGCTCCAATGCTTGCTTTGCCATCTCGGCATCGTCAAAATGTATGCGCCTACCGCCTTCAAATTCTTGATAGTCCTCATGCCCTTTGCCAGCAATAATTATGCAGTCTTCATCGTTCGCCATAGATATAGCAGCGAAAATAGCATCTTTGCGGTCTGTAATTTTTTCGTAACCGCAGCCTGTAGGTTTTAACCCTTCTTCTACCATGGCTATAATGCTATCTGGGTTTTCGTTTCGCGGGTTGTCGCTGGTTATTATACAAAAGTCAGAAAGTCGCCCTGCTATCTCGCCCATAATGGGACGCTTGGTGTTATCACGGTCACCGCCACAGCCGAATACTGTTATAATGCGATTTTCTGTAAATTCGCGACAAGAAGTAATGATATTTTCAAGACCATCAGGAGAATGGGCATAATCAACAATAACGGTGAAGCCATGGTGATTTGGTATACTCTGTATGCGCCCAGATACACCGCCTATAGAGCTCGCTGCTTGTGCTATGGATTTCGCATCAAAACCAAGCTCTCTAGCGGCAGCATAGGCACACAAAGTGTTGTATACAGTGAATTTGCCTGGGATAGGGATTTCTACAACGTCATTTTCTATTATATAAGATACCTTATTGCGCCCCATCACTACGTCGGCAGCATAATAATCGCTATCTGGAGCTAGACCATATGTTGTCATAGGGATTTTTGCGTATTTTATCAAAAAATCGCGGGTGTCGTCGTCAAAATTTATTATGCCCTTATTGCACAAGTCAAAAAGCTTTGCTTTTGCGGCACGATAATTTTCCATTGTGCCGTGAAAGTCAAGGTGGTCTTGCGTAAGATTTGTGAAAAGCCCAAGCTCAAAGCGTAACGCCGCAACTTTATGAAGTGCAAGCGCGTGAGACGTGACCTCCATAACTACATACTTGGCATCTGAATTGCGCATGGCGGCTAGCATATGGTATAGTTCTATGGTATCGGGTGTGGTTGACGTGGCAAACTCAATATCCATTTGTTCGCCATTCATTCTTGCGCCCAATGTGCCTATTGCACCTACATTCTCGCCTTGTGTGCGCAAAATTTCTTCAACAAAAGCAACGGTAGATGATTTGCCGTTCGTACCCGTTATGCCTATTAATTTCATGTCTTTAGAGGGGTCGCTAAAGAATTTTTTACATACAAAGGCTAGAGCTAGACGGGTATCTTCCGTTGCTATTTTTGGTACAGAAATATCTCCTAGACCACGCTTGCCCTTTTTGTGCAAGACAGCAACTGCCCCACGCTCTACAGTATCTGCGGCAAAGTTATGACCATCTACCTGTATGCCTTCTATGCATACATAAAGGTCTCCAGGTGCTATTTTTCTGGAGTCTATGCAAATACCTGTAACTTCAACTTCTCCCGCATTCGATTCGAACTTCATATCTACAAAAATATCTTTTAATTTCATAGCACCCTCCTAAATTTTTATCATATCTATTGTACTATTTTTTCGAAAATTATGCAAGGGTGCAAATTGTCGCATTTAATCATTAGCGAGATAAATAATCACCCTAGAACCTTGATTCATCACCTCTCCTGCTAGTGGAAATTGATTTATTATTGTATTGCCCGAGCCAAAAATTTCTTTCTCTAACCCAAGGACTTCTAAGGTATTTTGTGCATCTCTCGCGTTTTGTCCTATGAGTTGTGGAACAGCCACCTGCCCTACTCCGTCCATATTTAACTCCTCTTCATTAAATATAGGTTCTATACCCATATATGGCAAAATGCTTGCCAGAAGCTGCTTCATGACAGGCCCTGCAACCTGACCTCCATAATATGCACCTTGTGGTTCGTCTATAAGAACAAGTACAATAACCTCTGGGTTTTCGGCAGGTGCAAATGTCATAAAAGAGGCTATATAGCGACCGCTTCCGCGTGGCAGTTTTTGGCTGGTGGCAGTTTTGCCGCCTATGCGATAACCAGGTATATATGTACGGTTGCCTGTGCCTACATATACAACGCTTTCCAGAGTTTCTTTCATAATTTCTGATGTCGATGGCGAGATAATTTGGCGGCCACGTTCATAGAAAAATTCCTGCACAAGATACCCATCGTTATCAATTATTTTCATGCCTACATGGGGTGTTACCAAATATCCACCATTTATAGTGGCTGCACCTGCACGCATTAACTGTAATGGTGTTATTTGAAAGCTCTGACCAAAGGACATTGTGGCTAATTCTACAGAGCCTATTTTTTCAGGTGCAAACATTATGCCTACAGCCTCACCTGGCAAATCGACCCCTGTGCGCTCTGTAAAGCCAAAACGTTGCATATAACCATGAAACACCTCTGCACCAAGAGCTTCACCAAGAGTCATAAACACAGGGTTGCAGGAATGCTGAAAGCCCTCCACAAAGTTTAGTGAACCATGCGCTCGCGGATGCCTCCAGCAGCGTATCTGCCGTCCACCAACAACCATGAATCCGCTACAATTAAACATGCTTTCTGTATTGGCTACGCCCTCCTCTATTCCTGCTGCACCTGTCACGATTTTAAAGGTACTGCCTGGTTCGTAGGTATCATTTATCGTAAAGTTTCGCCACATTTGATTAAGATGATTCATTTGTTCTTCTGTGGTAAAACTATCCCAAATAACGGCTAGGTTTGCATTGTTGATGACGAAGGGGTCGTTTAGGTCAAAGCCTGGGGCGTTTGCCATAGCAAGTATTTCACCATTTCTGGGATCCATTACGATTATCGCGCCACGTATGGCGTTTTTGGAATCTACTGCTATTGTTATTGTTTGCTCTGCAAATTGCTGTATTACGGCATCTATAGTTGTCACAAGATTATAGCCATCTGTTGGTGCTATGCGTATTGTGTCGCTGTCTATAAGCTCCTGCCCTCTTGCGTCAGTCTCTGTTAAAATTCTGCCTTGTGAGCCAGCTAGGTAGCTATCATATTTTGCTTCTAACCCTATGATTCCTTGGTTGTCACGACCTACAAAGCCTATTACTTGTGCCGCCAGCCCAGAAAATGGGTATACGCGCTCTACATCTTCATCAATTATTATGCCTGGTATGCGCATGTCTCGCAGTTGCTCTGCTATCTCCATGGGTACATGGCTCTGTATGCGCTCTAGTGCCACACGACGATTTACTTTTTCATATAGCAAGTCATAATCCATATCTAGCATGTTCGCTAGTGTTTGCGCTACGAATTCTGCATCCTCAACTTGTGCGCGAATTACCGAGACACTAGCTACGGTCTGTGTCAAAGCAAGACCAATGCCATTGCGGTCATAAATATTGCCTCGATTCGGTGTTATTAGTCGGTCGCGGGTTTGTTGCTCATAGGCACGAGCCTGCAAAATCTCACCCTGTGTTAGCTGTATAAAAAGCACGCGAAAACCTAAATAGCCCAAGGCAAATACAGCCACCGCCATAAAAATCAATAATTTTTTTCTCATCATTAATGTTGGCATAAGTCCCTCTCTATTGACTATCGTCTTGTACTATAGTATTATGGAGATTGAGAGCTTATACCATTTGATAATAGGGGGACGAAATGGATATAGATTTTACGAAGGGGTTAAACCCCATGCAAAAAGAGGCGGTATTACATACCGAAGGACCACTGTTGCTTATAGCTGGCGCGGGCAGCGGGAAAACGCGTGTGCTTACACATCGCATGGCATATATAGCAAATCATTTGGCTAAATCGTACGAAATGTTAGCCATAACCTTCACAAACCGTGCCGCAAAAGAAATGAAAGAGCGTATGCTAGAGCTTATGCCCTATGGTGCACATGATATGTGGGTTGCTACTTTTCATTCGTGTTGCGTGCGCATTTTAAGGCGCGAGATTCATCATATTGGTTATAATAACTCTTTTGTTATTTATGATATGGATGATGCTACTAAGCTGATGAAAGGTGTGCTAAAAGAGCTTAATATTAATGAAAAACAATTTCCTCCAAAATCTGTCTTGGGTGAGATAGGTAGACAAAAAGATGAACTTGTGGGGCCTGAAGACTATGCCGCTATGAAACGCGGTGATTATCGCGGTGAGATTATCACGGATATTTATAAAGAATATCAAAAGCAGTTATATAGCAACAATGCTTTGGATTTTGACGACATTATCTTAAAGACGTTGGAAATCTTTATGCACCACCCCATTATTCTTGACAAATACTCGCGACGTTTTCGTTATATAATGGTGGATGAATATCAAGATACCAACACGGCACAATATCAGCTAGTACGCCTTTTGGCTAGTGTACATGGCAATATTTGTGTTGTGGGTGATGATGACCAAAGCATATATGGCTGGCGTGGCGCAAATATACGCAATATTCTTGATTTTGAGAAGGATTTTTATGGCGCAACCACTATAAAGCTTGAGCAAAATTATCGCTCTACAGGGAATATTCTGCAAGCGGCAAATGGCGTTATAGCAAATAACATGGGGCGTAAGGGCAAAAATCTATGGACAAATGCCGCACCAGGCGAAACTTTGAATTATTTTAAAGCAGAAAGCGATTATCGCGAGGCAGATTATATTGTAGATAAAATAGCTGAAGGATTAGCGGATGGGGCGAAGTACAAGGATTTTGCTGTACTGTATCGCATGAACTCACTATCGAGGCTTATAGAGGAAAAACTGGTGGAACGCAACCTACGCTATCGCATATATGGCGGCATACGATTTTATGAGAGGCGCGAGGTAAAGGATGTTCTTGCCTACCTGCGAGCTATACATAATCCGCATGATGATATTTCTGTCAAGCGCATTATAAATGTACCAAAGCGTGGAATTGGTAATGTAGCAATAGAATTTTTTGAGCAAGCAGCATCACATAATGGCATAAAGTTTTATGATGCGATAAAGAATGCTGAGAAATATTCAGAAAATGCTGCGCGAAACAAGAAAATTACGGAGTTTGTGACTTTGATAGAAGATTTTCGTGGCTTGGCGGCTACCTTGCCGCTTGAAGAGCTTGTTAAAGAGGTATTGACGAAAACTGGATATCATAGTAGTATAATTGCAGAGGATGAAGCGGATGGAACAGACCGCGCCAATAACCTATCTGAGCTGATAAATAAAGCGGCAGGCTATGAATCCTCTGACCAAGAAGGGTTTTCCGCGCTTGCGACTTTTCTTGAGGATGTTGCTTTGGTGGCAGACATTGATGACCATAGCGATAGTGATGATGCTGTGGCATTAATGACCTTGCATAGCTCAAAGGGATTGGAATTTCCTACTGTATTCTTACCTGCTTTTGAGGAAGGTATATTTCCGACATATCGTGCGGTAACTAGCGGCGACCCCTCTGACATCGAAGAAGAGCGTCGGCTATGCTATGTTGGCATAACAAGAGCCAGACAGCGTGTATATATTAGCATGGCTGGGCGTAGGATGCATAATGGGCAGACCATTAGCCATTCGACATCTAGGTTTTTGCAAGAGATACCGCAGGAGCTTATAGAAAGCCAGGCTACGACCATTACGCCACAGCCACAGAGTGTTGTTATTGGCAAAATTGAAAAAGTCGAAAGAGCTGTCGCAAAAAGTGTCAATACTGATGTGGCGATGCAATCAAACTTTGGAAAAAAATGGGATTTATCAAAGATAAAGAAAAAATAGGAGGATGGATAATAATGTCGAGTTTACCTACATTAGTGTTAGATGGAATTGATTCAACTGACATCGCGCCAAAGTATAACCCTGAATTGGCTGTTGTGGAGGCTGAAAAAAAGCAAGACCCACAATTTGCCTTATCAGCACTGCCGCCTGAGGAGCAAGATTGGGTTAAAAACGCTGTGGAGCAAATCGACCTTAACAACACGGGTATTGTGATGAACTACGGTTCTAATGCACAAAACAAAATTGCGCAGTTTTCGGATTCTGTGCTGCAAAATGTTAAAAGCAAGGATATGGGCGAAGTAGGTAAAGATTTGTCTAATCTTGTTGTGGAAATTCGTAGCGTAGAAAATGGCGGCAGCGACAAAGGCGGCATTTTTGGCTTTCTTAAAAACGCAAAGAAAAACGCATCGCGCCTTATGGCGAATTATTCTAAGGTGGAGACAAATATTGACAAAATTGTGCGTGCTTTGCAAAACCATAGCCGTACTTTGCAAAAAGACATCGCTATGCTAGAAGAGATGTTCAAAAGCAATATGGATTACAACAGAGAGCTTACGCTATATATTGTGGCGGGCATGGAGAAACTGATGCAATTTCGCACAGAGGATATACCCAAACAGCGTGAGATAGCCACGCAAAGCAATGACGAAATAGAGGCACAAAAACTAAATGATATGATAAATATGGCTGACCGTTTTGAGAAAAAGTTGCACGACATTAAGCTTTCTCGTGTGATATCAATACAGATGGCGCCGCAAATCCGCATGATACAAAATAATGATGTGTCTTTGGTAGAGCAGATAACATCCAGCATCAATAACTCTATACCTCTATGGAAAAACCAAATGGTGATAGCCCTTGGTCTTGCTAACGCACAAAAAGCCATGGCGGCGCAAAATATGGTTACAGACATGACAAACCAAATGCTTGTAAAAAATAGCGAACTGCTAAAGCAAGGTTCTATAGAGGTGGCAGAAGCATCGCAACGTGGCATTGTATCCATAGAAACTGTACGTAAGGTTAACGATAATTTGATAGACACTATAAATTCTGTACTTGACATTCAGCAAAAAGGCACAGAAAACCGCCGCAGCGCGGAAGCGGAACTAGAAAAGATTGAGGATGATTTGAAAAAAGCATTGATAGATGCTACGGCTCGTTATGCACAGCAATAATTTATCGCAATCAAAAATAATGCCCTATCTGGCCGCTGGAGGGACGGTTTTGTTTTGGTCTTCTGCTTTTCCAGCGGTCAAATTTTCTTTGGACTATTATTCACCTGAGAACTTGATGCTATTTCGGTTTTTGGTGGCATCAGCTCTGCTTTTGGCGTATTGCGGCATAAAAAAAGTGCCTCTGCCAAAACCAAGAGACCTCCCAATGTTTGCAGTATGCGGTTTTGTAGGCATTTTTATGTATATGTGGGCGTTTAATGCGGGAACAAATATGGTAACATCGGGTATAAGTGGTTTTATTATAGCTTCTGCGCCTGTGTTTACCTTGATTTTATCGATTATTTTTTTGAAAGAAAAGGCGAGTTTGCCGATTTGGGCTGGCATTATTGTAAGTTTTGCGGGTATTGTGATAATTGCGTCTACTCAAGTAACAGATTTGCAGATAAACTTGGGGGTTTGGGTGCTTTTATCTGCGGCTATATTTGCTAGTATTTTCATAATAGTTCAAAGGCTTTTGCTAAAAAAATATAGCGTTATGCAGGTTACGGCTTACCCTATCGTCCTTGGTACTATATTTATGTGTATTTTTGCTCCAAATCTATTAAGAGAGCTTCCAAATGCGCCAATGGTCGCAAATGCTGTAGTAGTTTACTTAGGGCTATTTCCTGCAGCCATTGCGTATTTTTTGTGGGGCTATGCACTAGCCAAATCTGAGAAAACGGTATATGTGACCAGCTTTTTGTACCTGTCACCATTTTTGACCATTATCATTGCATTTATTTGGTTGGACGAGACAATAACTCCGCTTGCGTTTGTTGGTGGTATTGTAGTTATAGCGGGCATGGTACTTACGAAGCTGAAATTATCTACCAGATAACTTCTCCTCTAAGCTCACCCTATACGATACGATGGCATCAATATTTCTGGCAAAATCATAGTCGCTTATGCTGAAATTAGCTATAAAGCCGCCAGATTTTTCTCGTATCATTATTGTAGGTCGAATCAAATCACCTATTGCATCTTTTGTTGTGCTGTTGCCATAAAAATACCAATTTGTTTCTGTTGGTGGATTGTCGGATTTGTATGCAAGGTCATTCTTAATAATTTGGCACAAATTTATCACGAATTCTTCGCTCAATTTTATTGTCTTTCTGTATTGGTCATCGACGGAGATATCTGCATATCCATACCAAATGTTTCTGCTAGCAATCGAGCCGTCGCTCGACGGATAAGTTTCGTCGAATAGAATTTTCATGATATCTGACACCTCATCATTCATCAAGGGATTTTGTTAAATAGTTGGTCAAATTTCGTTAGTAGCACAAAATTGCCGCGAACTTTTAATTTGCCCATCATGAAGGCTTTTTGTGCGGTTATCTTTTTCTTCAAAATATCTGTCCAAGCATCAGTATCTGCTATAACGATGATATCATTTTTTTCTGCACTGCCTTCGCTAAAGGCGCAGTTTTGCTCAGAAATTGATAGATGTCCAGAAAAACCACCGCTTCCAGATATATCTAGCTGAATAATTGCTTCTAAATCCTTTGCGAGTTGTGGGTTAAAATAATGCGGCAAACTAGCCGTTAGTTGTTTGCAATTTTTTTCAGTAGGTGTGGCTGGTGCATTTTGGCGTAATGATGGTATCGGTGCTATGGGTATAGGTTCTTCTTCAACAATAATGCGTATATTGTCGCTTTCACTAGCTACGAATTTCTTTGCAAACATTGCCGTTATTTTATTAATATCCATTTGGGCGGCTTCGTTTATATCGTTCAGGCTATGCCTTTTGTATAACTCATCGACCTCTTCTACATCGGGGAGTCTTTCTAAAGCATCGCCAGCGGCATTACCTACCCTCTTGCTCTGTGGCAAAAAGTATTTGCGCTTTTGACGCAAGATACGGTAAAAATCCTCGGTTTGTCGTTCAACCAACTCTATCACATGCTCGCTGTCTATATCTGCCATAACAACATCTAAAGAGATTCTTACTACATCTATAGCACCTAGAGTACCTAAGATTCGTGATAGTTGCTCCGCCGCCGCTCGCTCCCCCCCATCCTGCGATATACATAGCAACAAACAGTTTTTTTGCTTTATAAGATTCTGGTACTTCGGATTTTGGAAGTATTCTAAGAATGTATGCATAAGCGCGGAAGGTGCGTGAAAAACTGCAGAACAAGCAAAAATGAGACCGTCGGCATCCCTGAGACCTTCCATTAATTCATGAGCTATCTCCGATGCGCTTCCGTCGTAATATGTGAGACTTGCTGTAGATAGGTCGACGGTTTGCACTTCTTCGCCCAATTCGGTTAATGTGTCACAAACCACTGCAAAAGCCTTATTTAAACCAAAATCGGACCCTGATGGTGCGCAAATAGCTGTAATCTTCATATATTGTGTACCTCATTTATATAGTTGATATTATTTATTTTAATTAATATTTGGCAATATAGCAGAATTTATCCAAATATCAAAACTTTTAGCGGACTGCTGCTGGCTTTTTACTTACAAAGTCCTTGCATAACTCCCTAATTTATTGTATCATATTGTAAAATGAAAAACAAGTAAAACGAGGTATATATTTATGAGGATTATATTAACGGGCGGCGGAACTGCGGGTCATGTGATGCCGAACATTGCTTTGCTTCCTGCGCTTCGTGCTATGGGTTGCGAAATTAGTTATATTGGTAGTGTAGATGGCATGGAAAAAGAAATTGTTGAGGGGGCTGGGCTTCTTTATACTGGCATTTCCTCTGGCAAACTTCGCCGATACCTTAGTGCAAAAAATATTATAGATGCTTTTCGTGTTGTACGAGGCATTGGTCAAGCTCGTCGCATTATCAAGCGCATTAAGCCAGATATCGTATTTTCTAAGGGTGGGTTTGTTGCTGTGCCTGTGGTTTTGGCGGCACGTACGGCAAAAGTGCCTGTAGTGATACACGAATCTGATATTTCTATTGGGTTGGCCAATAAGTTATGTATCCCTCACGCAACAACGGTTTGCTGTGCTTTTCCAGAGGCAATGACACATATACCAAAAAATAAAGCTCGCCTAACTGGTACGCCTATTAGACAAGAAATATTGGATGGCAGCCGCATAAAGGGGCTTGCGGCCTGTGGTTTTGCGGATGAGAAGCCAGTTATAATGGTTATGGGCGGCTCGCAAGGGTCTGTAACTGTTAATAATTGTGTGCGTAGCTCCTTGGATAGTTTACTTAACACCTTTAATATAGTGCATCTATGCGGTGTTGGAAATGTGGATGAAAATTCTAGTTGTGCTGGATATTTGCAGCTTGAATATGCTGGTGATAATATGGGTCATCTCTATGCGGCGGCAGATATTGTGGTTTCGCGTGCTGGCGCAAATTCTTTAGGGGAGCTTCTGGCTCTAGCTAAGCCAAATGTGTTGATACCGTTATCGCTTAAAGCTAGCCGAGGCGACCAAATTCTTAATGCTAGAAGCTTTGAGCGACAAAACTTTTCAGTCATAATAGACGAGGACAATTTGACCAGCGAAACCCTGATTAAAACTATACACGAAACTTACGAAAATCGGGGGAAGTATGCCGCTATAATGAAAAATAGTGACACACAAAATGGCATAGAGAGCATTGTGGATATAATTAAAGAAGCGGCGAAAAGTTGATGCATACGATAATGTCACACTTCAAAAAATATCGTGAGATTATACTATATTTATTTTTTGGCGGAATTACGACGATTATCAACGCAATTGTCCATTTTGCGCTTAGTTTTGGCATGGGGCTGGATGCCTGGTTGGCTAATGCGGCAGCTAATGCTATAGCAATCATTTTCGCTTTTTTTGTCAACAAAATTTATGTTTTTGCTAGCAAAACCAAGGTACGTATTGATGTTTTGCGCGAATTTTTACTTTTTGTATCATCGCGCGCCGCATTTAGCGCGATGGCTGTAGGTATTATATTTGTTTTTGTTGATATTTTGGGACTTAATGAGATTGTGTTTTTTGTTGTATCTCAAGTTTTTATGATAGTTGCAAATTATATTGTGAGCAAATGGCTTGTCTTTAAAAAGAACAAGAAAAAATAGGGCGTGATGTGCGCCCTATTTTGATTTACTAATTCGGGAAGTTTTCTAGAAAATTAACAAAATCTGCAAGTTCGCTTTCTTCGCAAGACCCTTCCACGCAAACTTCAACTTCTGTAAAAGGCTCTGCTCCAAGGTTTATTAAGCTTATTAAACTCTTACAATTTGCTATACGACCATCATGTGTCATGGTCACTGTGCCAGAAAAATTCTGTAAAAAATGGATAATTTGCGCCACACATTTGGTGTCAAGACCTTCTTTTAAATTCAAAACAACTGTTTGGGAAACCATGTCGGCAACCTCCCTCTCCTGCTGTTAATGCAAATGATTTAAATAATATTAGCACAAAAGGGAGGCTTTGTCAAACAATATTCACTTAACCTGCTTTTAATTCTAGCCGCAGCCTATCGGCAATAAGTGCGATAAACTCGCTATTTGTGGGCTTGCCTTTATGGTTGTTGATGGTATAACCAAAAAGATTGTCTATGGCATCTATTTTGCCCCGCGACCAAGCTACCTCTATGGCATGGCGAATGGCACGTTCTACGCGGCTAGATGTGGTGTTCATTTTTTGTGCGATGGTGGGATACAGCTCCTTTGTGATATAGTTTAGAACGTCCATGTCATTTACTGCCATCATTATAGCTTCGCGCATGTAATGGTAGCCGCGAATATGAGCAGGTACGCCTATTTCGTGCAAAATATTCGTAACCTTTTGCTCTATATTTAATTGTGTTGCGGCATTTTTTATGCCAGAAAAATCTTGCTCGGATGTACCTTTTTCGCGCAACTGGCGTATGCGTTGTGCTAATATTTCTAGGTCAAAAGGCTTTACCATGTAATAATCTGCGCCGAGGTCCATTGCTTTTTTCGTTATCTTTTCTTGCGTAACCTCAGATAAAACAATGCAGATAGGCTTGACCTCGGAGCCGCTGATTTTTTCTAAAACACCAAGACCATCCAGCCTAGGCATAACACCATCTATCACGGCAACATCGGGAGCTTGATGTGCAATTGCTTCCACTGCAGCTATACCATCATGTACGCAACAACAAACCTCCATATCTGATTGCTTGTCAAAAAAACCTTGCATCATTTCGCAAATTTCTCTGTTATCATCCGCCAAAAGAATCCTAATTTTGCCCAAAGAGCTGTCGTGAACCAAATTAATCCCTCCAAAATGTAAAATATTTATAAAATTGGTAAAACACACCAATTTTTATGATTATACTACATCTCAGAAATTATTGCAAGATTTTTCCAGAAAAAATTTCATGAGGAATTTCAAGGGGAAATTGCAAAATCTTCCATGCAGCACTATTATACATTAAGGATTAACATTATTTGGCAGTTCTAATCATTATATAAATTATTTAATATGACAAGAGAGTGTGATTAATAAAGGCACGTATGGCATCATCTCTATGGGCATTGGACAGGACGATTAATGTCCAGCCATTAAAGTTGCCACCAAAATCCCATTCCATATTGCTGAAATAAGGAGAATTTTCAATAAGCAGACCCATAACACCAGCATTGCCTTCATGGTCTTGCCCTGTGACAATTGCATCGCTCAATTGCGCCAAAATATCACCAGAAAGTATCTCGCTTAAATCCAGAGCAAGTCCTATATCAAAATATGCGTATACCTCACTAGGGCTAACGATGAGAATGTCTATTTCTCTCGCAGTTATCATGGCCATCATGCGTTGTGACATAGCCATATCAAATTGCATATTCCCTGATGTGAAAAAATTATCTGTAATAACCGCGTAGTTTACATCACCTTGCACCAAAACCTGCGTTAAATCGCTTGCTATCAGAGAGCGTAGCTCTTCGGGTATATGACGACCATAAAATGATACGTTGACAAAAGTACGCGGTGGCGGATTAAAAATATAATGATTTAGACCCCACCCCAGAGCGGCAAGAGCAAAAGCCAACGCAATAATGTGTACGGTATAATAGTCGCGTACATATCCTATTTTTTGACGAAAAGTAAGGTTTTTGAATTTTTCTGTAGCTTTAAGCTTTCTCATTTCTCTCTCCTTCCTTAGCGGCTGCGGGCTTTGATGATGTTAGCCGCTCTATGGCACGGTCTGCGGCATCCTTTGAATCTCCCCATGGTGCATCGTGATTTCTATAATCAAACTTTTTTACAAACCAATCCAAATCAGCTTCAATTTTGGTCATTTGCTGCTTTTGAATTTCAAAAATAATTTCATAGAACATTTGCAAGTTCGTACCACCTAGCTTTTTTGGTGCAAGACCAACCACTTCACTTAAATGTGGCAGACAACATCCGTTTGATTGCTGTAATAACTTACGTGCCGCCTCTTCTTTTGTGAAGAGCTGAAAAAAAGTATCAAGATAACGCGCGTATGATTTTGCAATCATGTCGCAAACATAACATGATGATGCTAGTTCACTTAGGTATTTTGACATGTTTTTCTTTTTTGGCTGTTCTTTATAAAGTTTCTCTAGTCGTTTATTTATCTCCGTAAAATGCGTATGCAGCATTAATTTTAATCCTAGACGATTTCGGGTTTCGTACAGTCTATCGTAATGCGCGGCACAAAAGCCCACAGTGTTAGTTTCCATGCGAACATCATCTTCCATATATGCCACAGAAGGTCCCATCAAAAAGTTTATTGCATTTTGCTCTAACGCGCTATACATGGCGCAAAATGGACAAGCGCCTGAGTTTTCAAGTGCCTCCATAACGGGTATGGTGTATATAGTTTCTTTCATATTCATCATCCTTTCTCTAACCATAGTATATCATGGATATTGTTACACGTGCAAAATATATTTGCCTTTTCTGCAAAATATGATATAATTTGCAGATGTGAAGGGGTGACATATGATGATTTTTAAGGAACAAAGCGGCAAAATAATCATGACAGATTTTGACCATTTTCATATTGGGCAAATATTGGAATGTGGGCAGTGTTTTCGCTTCACAGAATTAAGCGATATGCATTATGCGTTGATTGCTTTTGGTCGAGTGCTGCATATTCGTCAATTAGCTAATGCAGTAGAGTTTTATTATGAAGGCAATACATTAACAACGGATGAATTTAATGACATTTGGCTGCCCTATTTTGACTTAGAGCGGGATTATAGCGCGATAATAGCTAAAATTACTGCGGGTGACACCGTGATGCAAAAAGCTGTGAATTTTGCCTCTGGTATACGTATTTTGCGACAAGACCCATGGGAGATGTTGATATCTTTTATAATTTCGGCCAATAACCGCATACCACAGATAAAACAGGTTATCAAGAACATCTCGGAGGCATATGGCACGCAGATTGACTTGCTTAACTACACTTTTCCTACCATTGAGCAATTGTTGCCTGCATCGCAAGAAAGGTTACGTGTTCTAAAAACTGGCTTTAGGGATAAATACATAGTGGATGCCACACGAAAAGCGGCGGGCGGTGCTTTAGAGTTAAGTCGCGATACGAAGATACCAACAGATGATTTACGCAAAATGCTATTATCCGTAAGTGGTGTGGGCGAAAAGGTAGCACATTGCATATTGCTTTTTGGGTATGGACGTATGGATACTTTCCCTGTGGATACATGGGTGCGTAAAGTTATGCAGCAATATTATTTTGATGGTAATGATGCAAATGCTACACAAATTCATGCTTTGGCACGAGAGAGATTTGGGGAGCTATCAGGCTTTGCTCAACAATATTTATTTCACTACATGCGCATGAATTCGGGTAATTAATGAAAAATGAAGAAAAAAAGAGTAATACATAGATAATAGATAATATTCACACGAAATTGCTTAAAATCGACCGAAAACAATATTTGCAAAAATATCCACATTTATATAGTATATTATTTATTGTTAGCACTCTAATGAAGTGAGTGCTAATCCAAGAATGAGATATTAAGGAGGATGCACAAAAATGACATTAAGACCCATTGGAGACCGCGTTGTACTAAGGCAGCTAGATGCTGAAGAAACGACAAAGGGCGGCATTATTTTAACAAGCAAGTCTCAAGAAAAGCCACAAGAAGCAGAGGTGGTAGCTGTTGGTCCTGGCAAAACAGAAGATGGAGAGACAGTACAAATGCAGGTTGCTGTAGGCGACAAGGTTATTTTTTCTAAATATGCTGGCACAGAAGTTAAGCTTGGCGAAGATGAATATATCATCGTGAAACATGGCGATATTTTGGCAATAGTTGGATAAATCTATAAAATAATAAAAATTTCGGGAGGAAATATACAATGGCAAAGGAAATTAAATTTGCTGTAGATGCTAGAAACGCCCTAGAAGTGGGCGTGAATAAACTAGCGGATACTGTTAAAATCACACTTGGACCAAAAGGTCGCAATGTAATTTTGGAGAAAAAATATGGTACACCGCTTATCACAAACGATGGCGCAACAATTGCTAAAGAAATTGAGCTAGAAGATGGCTTTGAAGATATGGGTGCGCAAATTGTTAAAGAAGCTGCCACAAAAACTAATGATGTAGCTGGTGATGGCACAACTACAGCTATTGTGCTGGCTCAAGCTATGGTGCTTGAAGGCTTTAAAAATATTGCGGCAGGTGCAAACCCGATAATCCTTCGTAAAGGTATGCAAAAAGCTACGGATGCCGCTGTGGATGCTATTAAAGCGATTAGCCAGACTGTAGATGGTAAAAATCATATTGCTAAGGTTGCGGCTATTTCTGCTGGCGATGAAGAAGTGGGTAATATGGTAGCGGAAGCCATGGAAAAGGTTTCTAATGATGGCGTTATCACTGTCGAAGAATCTAAGACTATGAAAACAGAACTTGAGCTTGTGGAAGGTATGCAGTTTGACCGCGGCTATCTTTCTGCTTATATGGCTACAGATATGGAAAAAATGGTAGCATCTTTGGATTCCCCATACATCCTTATCACAGACAAAAAAATCTCAAATATCCAAGATATTTTGCCGCTTCTTGAGCAAATTGTTCAAACAGGTGCAAAATTGCTTATTATTGCTGATGATGTTGAGGGTGAAGCCCTTACAACACTTGTGCTTAACAAATTGCGTGGTACATTCATTTGCGTAGCTGTAAAAGCCCCTGGTTTTGGTGACCGCAAGAAGGCTATGATGGAAGATATTGCTATTCTTACAGGTGGCAAGGTTATCACGGATGAGCTTGGTCTTGACCTTAAAGAAACCACCATTGATATGCTTGGTCGTGCGAAAACTGTCAAAGTTGAGAAAGAAAACACCATTATCGTGGGTGGCGAAGGCGACAAAGCGGCAATTGATGCCCGCATCACTCAGCTAAAATCTCAAATCGAAGAGACAACTTCTGATTTCGATAAAGAAAAATTGCAAGAACGTCTTGCTAAAATGGCTGGTGGCGTAGCTGTTGTAAAAGTTGGCGCACCAACAGAAACAGAGCTTAAAGAGAAGAAATTGCGCATGGAAGATGCCCTTGCGGCTACTCGTGCGGCTGTAGAAGAGGGCATTGTTGCTGGCGGTGGCTCTAGCTATATCCATGCCTGTAAGGATGTTGCTAAAATCATGGAAACGCTTGAGGGCGACGAAAAAACAGGTGCGACTATTATCCTAAAAGCTTTGGAATCCCCAATGCGCCAAATAGCGGCAAATGCAGGCATTGAAGGGTCTATCGTTGTAAATAAAGTTAAGGAAAGTCAAGCTGGTCACGGCTTTAATGCTCTTTCTGAAACTTATGTAAATATGATAGATGAAGGCATTATTGACCCTACAAAGGTTACGCGTAGTGCATTGCAAAATGCTACGAGCGTTGCGGCTACATTGCTTACAACAGAGGCTGTTGTTACGGATATTAAAGAGCCTGAGCCAGCAATGCCAGCTGGTGGTGGCATGGGCGGCGGTATGATGTAAGGTATATTTTATCACAAAATAGTTATTATAATCCCTCAAGGACTACTCCTTGAGGGATTTTTTACAAACCTGAATAACTATTCAACTTTTATCTTTACATTTCCTTTATGATATGCTATAGTATTGTTAAGAAAATAACGATATGCTTGAAAGGAGCGAGCTGATGGATTTTAAATTATCAAAAAAACACATTCTTATGCAGGATTTGTTTAGAAAGTTTTCTGTAAATGAAGTCATGCCCATTGCGGCTTATGTGGATGAAACAGAGGAGTTTCCTTATGATACCGCCGCAAAGCTTGGTAGGTATGGTTTTATGGGCATCCCTTTCCCTAAGGAGCTAGGCGGTGGCGGCGCGGACAATTTGGCATATGCCATGGCTGTAGAGGAGCTATCCAAGGTCTGCGCAACAACTGGCGTTATTGTTTCGGCTCATACAAGCCTTTGTGCCGCGCCCATTTATGAATCTGGTACATTGGCGCAAAAAGAGCAATATTTACCGAAACTGGCAAGCGGAGAATGGATTGGGGCTTTTGGCTTAACAGAGCCAGGTGCGGGAACGGATGCCGCGATGCAACAAACTACGGCCATTCTGGATGAAAGCGGTGAAAACTATATTTTAAATGGCACGAAAATATTTATCACAAATGCGGATGCTGCCCATGTTTACATTATTATCGCTATGACGGATAAATCTAAAGGCACACGCGGTTGCAGTGCATTCATTGTAGAAAAGGATATGCAGGGCTTTTCTATCGGCAAGAAAGAAAAAAAGATGGGCATACGCGGCTCTGCCACTTGTGAGCTAATTATGGAAGATTGCATAGTGCCAAAAGCAAATCTGCTTGGCAAGGAAGGTCAAGGTTTTCGCATAGCTATGAAAACACTAGATGGCGGGCGTATAGGCATAGCGGCACAAGCTCTTGGCATAGCGCAAGGTGCAATCGACATCACAAAAGAATATGTAAAAGAGCGCAAGCAATTTGGCAAGCGCATATCACAATTCCAAAATACGCAATTTGAGTTGGCAGATATGCAAACAACTGTGGATGCCGCGCGCTTGCTGATATATCGTGCTGCCAATCTGAAAGACCATGGAGATAGTTATTCTAACGAAGCGGCAATGGCAAAACTTTTTGCATCTGAGGCTTCATCAGATATTACACGCCGCTGCTTGCAATTGCATGGTGGATATGGCTATATTCGTGAATATGCAATAGAACGTATGATGCGCGATGCAAAGATTACAGAGATATACGAAGGCACAAGCGAAGTGCAGAAAATGGTTATTGCAGCAGGGATGGGGGTGCGATAGGATTGAAAATTGAGAATGGAAAATTGAGGATTATTGTTTGTATTAAGCAAGTGCCTGATACCAATGAGGTTAAGCTTGACCAAGAGACTGGGGTTTTGATACGTGATGGCGTGCCTTCTATTATTAATCCTGATGATTTGTGTGGCATTGAGGCAGCTCTATCTCTTAAAGAAAGTTATGGATGTCATGTGACGGTGATAACCATGGGACCGCCGCAGGCTGATGTAGCTTTGCGCGAAGCCTTGGCTATGGGCTGTGATGAGGCATATCTTGTGACAGACCGTGCCTTTGGCGGAGCTGACACTTGGGCTACATCCCAGACACTGGCTGGCGCGGCAAAAATGCTTGGTTATGACCTAATTATTACAGGAAGGCAGGCCATAGATGGTGACACGGCACAGGTAGGACCGCAAATTGCAGAACATTTGGGTATACCACAGGTGACGTATGCAGAAGATATTAAGATACAAGATGATATGACAGGTCTTGTTGTGCGCAGACAATATGAGGACAGATATCAGATGATAGGAATAAAGTTCCCTGCCCTAGTGACAGCACTTTCTTCTCTAAACATCCCGCGCTATATGTCTGTAGGCGGCGTTGTGACGGCATATGATGAAAAAGAAGTGAAATTACTAAAATATGATGACCTTAAGGAGTTTGTAAAAGAAGAGGACATCGGATTAAAGGGTTCGCCAACGCGCGTTAAAAAATCCTTTACAAAATCCGCAAAGGCGATGGGTGCTTTGCATGAAGTTTCGGAAGATGAGGCTGTCGAAATCATTATAAATAAACTGAAAGAGCATTATGTGCTATAGGAGGTGGTTGTGTGAATCCGAATAAAGATGTTTTGGTTTTTTGTGAACAAAGAGATGGTGTTTTGCAGAAGGTATCGCTTGAATTGATAGGGAAAGGGCGAGAATTAGCTGATTTCCAAGAGGGTCGCTTGGTAGCGGTGGTTTTTGGTGATGGCATAGAAGGGTTGGCGCAAATCGCTATAAACTATGGTGCAGATGAGGTGATTTATATAAATAACCCAATTCTGGCAGATTATATGACAGAGCCATATACAAAAGCTGCATGTGCTGTGCTGGCGGAAAAACAACCCGACATAGTGCTTGTGGGCGCAACATCTATAGGGCGTGACCTAGCACCACGCATTGCGGCGCGTATAAAGACAGGACTGACAGCCGATTGTACATTTCTCAGTATTGATGAAGAAAATGGCGATTTTTTGATGACACGCCCCGCTTTTGGTGGAAATATTATGGCGACTATTATTTGTCCTGCACATAGACCGCAAATGGCGACCGTACGCCCTGGTGTCATGATAGCACGCGAGCCAGAGCAAAAGAGCGGCCATATAAGGCAGCTTAACGTGGATTTTGATGATGCGGACAAAAATATCACTATTCTTGAAACTGTTAAGGTCACGAAAAAAGTAAAAGATATTACAGAGGCAAATGTAGTTATATCTGGTGGGCGTGGCGTTGGGAAAGCTGAGAATTTCTCAATGCTGCACGAATTGGCTGATTCTCTTGGTGGTCAGGTAGGTGCTTCACGCGCGGCTGTGGATGCCAGCTTTGCTGAAAAAGATAGACAAGTGGGTCAAACGGGTAAAACTGTACGCCCTGACGTATATTTTGCCTGTGGCATTTCTGGGGCTATACAGCATGTGGCGGGCATGGAGGATGCGAGTCTTATTATAGCAATAAACAAAAACTCCTCTGCGCCTATATTTGATGTATCCGATTTAGGAATTGTGGGCGATATTCATAGGATAATACCGAAGCTGACCGCAAGAATAAAAAAAGAAATGGATGAAGTTTGATTTTAGAGAGGAAAATGGGTTGCAATCCTCTCTTCCATATGATAGAATATTTGTTAAATGTTAGGATGACAAAATATAAGTAACATTCAGGAGAGGGGATTTTGATGAAAAATTTACTTAACAACCTTAGCGTGAAAGCTAAGTTTACTGTGGTCTTGATAACCGTTATCACTCTTGCTGCGGTTGCAGTTGCTCTGGTGCGCATAAATCAAATGAATGATATGCAAGCTGAAGAGCTAACAAGCCGCCTACATGGTAATGCCTATATGGCGGCGGGTGTATTTGATACTGCACTTGCATACACACAAAGATTGACAGAAAGCGTAGCTGCCCTGCCACAGGCGCGGCAAATGCTAAGTTCTCTATTCGATACCATGAACCATGAATATAATGGCATACCAATTTATGCTAATATGCTGGTTTTCGATGCTGATTTGGAATTGAATCTTGCGGCTAATGAATTTGGGCCAATAATTGATTTATCATTGCCTGCATTTTCGCAAAATGTTAGTGCGGCGCGGCTTGGATTGCCATATATGTCAGGTGCTGTACGACATCCTCAAACTGGACTAATGCAGGTTGTGTTTACCCACCCCGTTATGATTGGTAATATCTTTGCAGGCATAGTTGTTGTGCCTGTAAACTCTCAGGGTTTTGGTTACTTCCTTGGAGGCTCTGGTCAGTATGATGGTAATTTTATTACAGTGTCAGATAGCAATGGGGTTATTTTCTATTCCTCAATTGAGGCATACATGGGGCGTAATTTGTCGGAGCTGGGTGCTGTAGGCATAGAGCAAAATACATTGTTTTATCAGGCATCGCCTATAAGTGGCATAGATGCCGCCGCTTATATAACTACAGACCAAACATTAGGATGGACTACAGTTTCGTTTATTGATGCAAACACAATACCGAATCCGACAATGGATATAATCATTTCACTTGTTCCTACGGTTGGTGGCATTATCCTTGCTGCTATACTTATGGTTTTTTTGCTATATCGCTCCCTAAAGCCGCTAGATGCTCTTGCCGCCGCGGCTATAGACGTAGCGGAAGGCAAGTTGCAAGTGGATTTACATGTAAAGCATAATGATGAGATTGGAAAAGTGGCAAATTCATTCCTGAAGATTGTTGATTCTTTGAATGTAATGCAACATGACTTTCAAGATATGGTAGAAAATATCCAACAAGGTAAGACTCATTATAGGATTAATGATGATAGCCTGAAAGGTGTGTATCTTGATATTGTAGAAAAAGTCAATTCTGTTATTTATGATTTTGAGTTTACACTAGACCTCATAGCTGAACCATATTTTCTTATTGATAGTCAATCACGAGTTACTCATATAAACAAAGCTTTGCGCAAATTAACTGGCTTAGAAGATGCTACATGGGACGAGATTGTGGGTATGAATATCGACGAACTAATGAATGGTGATATTTCAGGTCACCCTGCTACAGTGCAGGCTTTTGCTACACAAGAGCCTCAGTTAAAATCCGAAATTCAACTAGAACTTCAATCTGGAAAGGTATTCATATTTGAATATAGTTGCATTCCATACTCATATGGTGATGTTTTGGGGGCAGCAGTTATGATGACCAATATCACCCACATCAGGGAAATGCAACAACGCGATGCAAAACGTAGCAGTTATCAGCATGACCGCACAGAAAAGGTTACACAAACTATTGTGGAGGCTTTTGAGAAGGGCAACTTGGCTATCACTATTCCGCAAAGCACCTTTGATGACGATACGGCTGATATTGCAACAGAGCAAGATGTTGTAGAAGCCGTGGTGCAAAGGTCTATGGGCATTATCAAAGATTATGTGGACGAAATTACGGCTATTTTACATGAAATTTCAGAGAATAATTTTGATGTTGGCATTGAGCGTGACTTTATTGGCGACTTCGGGTCTATAAAAGACTCTCTTGGTCAAATAACCGAGTCTGTTAGTGCGCTAATTGCTGAGATTCAGATGGCATCGTCAGGTGTTGAGGATGGCGCGAATCTTATCTCACAATCTACCCAAGCTTTGATGTCAGGGTTTGAAGAGCAAGCCGCCGCAATGAGCGAAGTTACAGAGGCCATCAGCATTTTGACACAAAAGACGCGTAAAAATGCTGCTGATGCGCAATATGCTAACAATCTAACTGAAAGCGTGCATACAGCCGCAACTGAGGGCAAACAGTACATGCAGGATCTTTCTAATGCCATGACGGAAATCAAGCAGTCGTCAGTAGAAATTGCGAAGGTCGCTGGCATTATAGAAAGCATAGCTTTCCAGACCAACCTGCTAGCTTTAAATGCTTCTGTGGAAGCGGCAAGGGCTGGGGTGCATGGCAATGGTTTCGCTGTGGTAGCCGAAGAGGTACGTACTTTGGCGGGACAAAGTGCCACTGCTGCAAAAGATACGTCCGCTATGTTAGCTAAATCTATGAGCCGCGTTGAAGAAGGTGTGGCAAAGTCTGTTCAAACTGCCGAAGCTTTAGAAAATATTTCTTTAACTGCGGCTAATGTTACGGAATTGGTAGCGGAAATGGCGCAGATTTCTAGTGAACAAGCCGATGAGATAAGCAAAATTCAAAATAATATGGAGGCCATTCATCGTGGCACATCGGATAATTCTGATTCTGTGCAAAGCAATGCCTCTGTTAGCGAGGAACTATCCAGCCAAGCAAGCGTGCTTAGGTCTCTAACAGAGCAATTTGTAATAAAGCGAAAATGATGAAATCACCGACCACTGTTAATATCTCAATGGTCGGTGATTTTTATATTTGCTTTAACCAATAGCCATGCGCTCCTTTGACGGGGTCATTGGGGTTGCACAATTTAAAGCTGTCAAAAATATTATTTAACTCATGCCCTATGGCATGGCTTGTTATGTCAAATATATCTGGAATACCTAGTATGTATGTAGTGTTGCCTTCGCTTTTATTGCGCCCCAGAAGGACGTGCTTGTGTTTTTCGCAACATTCGGATACAAGAGGGTTATGTAGGATTTCCATGCCTAGTTTGCCCGTAAACTGCCCCATTACTTCTTGTGAAGTAGTTACAACCCACTGCGCAACTCCAAACCGCCCTGCCCCATCAAATATGTCAACTATGTTTTCGTTTTTGAACAAACTTTCAAAATTGCTGGTCTCTGTGTCTTTGGTTTCAAAATTATATACAGAAATCGGTACTTCTTCTTGAATTTCTTCTTGTGCTACCTCCGTTATCTTTTCTTCAACTTCCGAAGCCTCTTGGATTTCCTCAGTCACTTCGATTTCCTCAACCTGTTTAACTTCTAATATCGGGCTATCTTCTTTGTTGTCTGGAAAAGCAAGGTTTACCCTCCATGAAAATGGTTGAGTGCGATATCCAACAAGAGGTGCCACAAAATCCTCATCGCCGTCACCTAGAATTATCACACAAGCATCAATACCTTCGCAATTGATGCGAGAACCCCCTATGCTCGTTCTGTTAAATTCAAATTTACCTTCATAGCGTCCTTTTTCATCTACAATAATCGTACCAAGCACCACACCAAAGTTAATTTCTCCTGCCTTATTGACAAATACAAGCTTATAGGTATTTTGTGGTGAAAGGTCTTGTATGTAAACTGTGGCTCTTGCTGTGCTATCCCTTGCTTCTATCACAATACGACCCACAGCTTGTTTACCAGATATGGCATGACCTGGCCGCTCCTGAAGGAGGGTTACAAACTGTCTAAAATAATTTGTCATATATTTACTCCTCTACAATAAAAGTTATGCTTGTAAACTATATTTTTGTTACTACAAAAATATGCATTTTGACTTTCTTAAAATATGTGGTATAATAAAATTATATATTATTTTAGGAGAGTGATATTTTGGAACCTGGCAGTTCGACACCGTTAATTATTGCCGCTTTTCTTGTTATGGCGGGTGATATTTTTTCTCTTAGAGGAACCTCACCTAAATCCGTCTCGCAGCTTTCCCTTTATCCACTTCCCGATAGC
>Ga0131853_10002400_pt1 | contig 33421 bp, 31 predicted proteins | sample TergutLab28metaG_FD_92764 | JGI IMG/M metagenome (GOLD analysis project Ga0131853, IMG submission 92764) | Labiotermes labralis P1 segment gut microbial communities from Petit-Saut dam, French Guiana - Lab288 P1 (version 2) (version 2) | ecosystem: Host-associated > Arthropoda: Insects >... | reverse complement strand
TTTTCCTCAAATTCAAGGGAGGCAAAGGAATTGCGAGTACCGTTGGGCTGATATTTATGCTGGACTGGCGGGCGGCGGTAATTATTTATGTAATCGCAATTCTACTTATACTTATTAGCCGGTATATTTCTCTTGCCTCGCTTATTATCACACTGCTCACCCCTATTTTTATGGCAGTTTTCGGTCATGGATGGGAAGCAGTAGCGGTAACCGCAGTGCTTGCGGCGATTGCTTGGTTTATGCATCGTGAGAATATAAAGCTGTTAATCAAAGGCGAAGAGCGGCGGTTTTCGTTTAAGAAAAAAGAATAGATTGCTTAGTTACCTGGGCTGCTCCTCAATGGGGCAGCTTTTTTTATGTCGAAAGGATTTGTCAGAATTTCTTTGATTACAGTACATATAAATTTTTTCAACAACAATGGAAAGCGTGCTTGACATTTATATTTCATCCTGATATATTAATGTCAAGTAAACTTTCCATGAAAGGATGTGATGTGTTGAAAAACCGTCTGGAAGAAATCAGGAAGCAGCGTGGTATTAGGCAAGAGGAACTTGCCGCCACATTGGAGGTATCCCGACAGACAATAGGCTCGCTTGAAAATGGTCGGTATAATCCTTCAATAATCTTGGCTTTCAAAATCGCAAAGTATTTCGGAATGAGCATTGAGGAAATTTTTATCTATGAGGAGGAGACGCAATGAACAATCATAAAACTACTAAAAACATCGTCTTTTGTGTAATTGGTGCTGTGCTGTTAATAGCAGGAATACTGCTTGCAGCTTTTTATACCGTACCCCAGGGGGTTATGCCTGCACTACCCTTTGTCTTGGGCGGCTATGGCTTATTGGCTCTCTTCAGTGGTCTTAGCAATATGTCTTTAGGTCGTATGAGGAAAAAAGACAGTAGCTTCGCAAAGCAGATTAACAATTATGATGATGAGCGTTCTGCTTTCATTGATCAAAAAGCCAAAGCAGCAACGCATGATTTTACAACCATAATTTTTTTAGCGTTTATTGCTTTTCTTGCAGTGATGCAAGTTCATCTTGCGGTTCTATTCGCTTTCGTTGGAGCTTTTTTCATACGGATATTTGTATTGTTTTATCACATTCGTAAGTACGACAAGGAAATGTGATAGAGTCAATTCCCAGTTGAAGTAATCGCCTAAAATCTAAACTGCGCCGTTATTTCCTTTCTCACTCGACCTGGCTATACTTTCATCAGAATCGATTCGAAATAACACGAAAGGAAAATCACCATGAACATCAACCCAGAAAAAGTAGGCGCGCAAATCGCAGCCCTACGCAAGCAAAAGCAGTTTACCCAATCTGACCTCGGGGAGAGGCTCAACATCTCATTCCAAGCAGTGTCAAAATGGGAGCGAGGCGAGGCTTTGCCGGATACATCAATTTTGGTGGCTCTTGCTGGTGTGCTGGAAACTACTGTGGATAATATCTTATTAGGAGGTGAGAAAGTTATGGAATACAGGGGCAAATTATCAGCTAAGGATATGCGCGAAGGCATCAATTGCCTGGAGCGCGTAGGGTTCCTTCTTGGTAAGCAGAACCCCCTATACCGTTACGCTATTGAAGGCATGACGGAAAAAATGGATACCGACGTGGCAACCATGTTGGAAGACGAATATTTGCGGGAATGCTTAATATTGGAAGCAATAATCCAAAATATGATTATGGGTTACTATTTTGATCCAACAGAGGTCAAAGCCAATTTCAAGCATAAGCGTTGGTACAATATTTTTTGTGACTATGCTAAGAAGTACGGGATAAGCTAGGGAACTCAAAAAATCATAATAACTGTCGAGCCATACCTCCACTTAGGGGTATGGCTCTTCTATTTATGCAAATATTACTAGAGGTATATTGCGCTCATATACCCTTTTGGGTGTAGTCAGTAATTGACGTGAACATGTATTTTAAGAACGTAGCCATTAATGAACTGTTAGGAGGAATTGGCGATGAGCACAAAGCGTATAGCAATTACGTTTTTAGTGTTGTGCTTTGTCTGTGCTGCATCAATTTTTGCATATGATAAGGCGTATCATGATGAGCACTATAAATGGGAAGAAGAGGTCTATGCCGAATTTTATTACATATCGGATGATGGCGATTATCCTAGCTACGAAGAAAGTGAATACGAAGATTTTTCGGATATAGGCGAGGCACCTGAGTATGTTGAATCAACAGACTCAAACGAGGAGCCTGATATTTTTGTTGAAGTTGGTCACTATCATGACATAACTTTTATCGCCCATGATATTGACTACGAGTTGGTATTCGAATGCGGCGAAGTACATATGATTCTCATGCTTACATCTCATGGCTATATAGCAGAACTTGACGGCAAGACCATTGATGTCAGCTTGCCATATGGAGGGTCATATGAAATAGATACATATCGTGGCGCAATAATTATAACGCCTCATGACAATACTCGGGTTTATTACAATTTTAGCAGAGCGGGTGGTATAGCCTCTTTCTGGATTAATGAATCTCCTTTTTTTGACCAGACAGACAGAGACGATCCCCGAATCTGGTATACAGCATATGACCGGATAGTCTGGCTGGCACCAACCCCTACAGGCACTATATACACAAGGTTAAACAATGAAATTACTGCTGCGGCAACAGCAGGTGGCCTGATTACGCATATTATGCTTACCTTTCATATCAATGTTGGCTCTATTGGTATGGACGGCTCGGTTATGAGAATACGAGACAACTCCACAGTAGTTTTAATCGGTGCTCATGGATATACATCGGAAACAGATGTGCCTGATGACGTAAACAGCATACCGCACATAGTTTTTAGCGATACCGCAAGTACAAACGAAATAACACGCCCGTTTAGGGTACGCGGCAATGCCCCTACTTCCCCAGAGCATGGCTTGGTTTTTAGAAATATTGTACTGCAAAAAGCCGCAAACGCTGTTACCGGTGTCCCTGCTACTGCGCCAGTTCCTTTGTCTCTCGCCAGCCAAACCGGCAACAACAGGGGCGGTGGCATAGCTGTTGAGCCGACAGACGGCGGCGGAGGGCGGGTAGTCCTATGCCGCAATACCATCCTCCGTCATAGCACGACCAATGACGGCGGAGCCATACATGTTCAGACTGATAGTCGACTTATTCTTATGCCGGGCTCGCAAATGTACAATAACGCGGCGGCAAGCGGCGGCGGGGCAATACGAGCCGATTCCGGGACAATTGTTACCATATATGAGAATGTTGTTATACGAGATAACCATGCAAGAGGCTATGCCGACTCTGCTGGTTCTGCCGCAATACGTGGCTCCGGCGGCGCAATAGGGCTTACAGGAAACGCCAGGGTATATATGCATGGCGGCACCATAAGCGGCAACAGAGCATTTCGTTTCTCAGGCACAGGGACACAAGCGACCCTAGGCACAGGTGGTGCGATATGTCTTGCCGGGACAAGCACTTTCACTATGTACGACGGCGAAATATACGGCAATATTGCGGATAACTCCGGCGGGGCAATACGTCTTGCAGGAGGTACTTTTCATATGTATGGCGGCGTTATAAGGGGCAACGAAGCAAGAGGCATACTACCGACACTCCCTTTAAGCAGGGCTGTCGGTGGGGCTGTATTCATACAGGCGGGTACGTTTAATATGAATGGCGGTGAAATTTACGGGAATCTAGCCAGCTTGCACAGCAGTGCTCCTGTACCCACTAACTCCACCGGCACCACTGCTCTTAACACTACCCATGGAAATGCGCGTGTCACGTCCAGCGGCGGGGCAGTGTTCGCCATAGGAACAACTGCGGTTATTAATATGCATGGCGGTACCATTAGGGATAACGAAGCCCTGCGCACTAGACATTCCAATGTATCCGGTACACATGCCAATGTTAACCAAAGCAGAATAGAAATGCGAGCCGGCAATGGAGGAGGCGTGTATCTTACAGGCGGAGCCAGGCTTAACATGCACGGCGGTGAAATTCATAGCAATGTAGCAACAGCAACCGGCTCCGTAGCAGCACCGGTTACCGGAGGCGACGCGCTAAATTTATCAAACGGCGGCGGTGTATATCTTACAGGGGCAGGCACAGTATTTCATATGCTTGCCGGATCAATTTATAACAACCATGCGATAAGAACCCTTAACTCTGCACCTACGACTACGGCTGATGCTGATAGATTATATGTCGTTGCCGGAAACGGCGGTGGCGTACATGTATTTGCTGGGGCTACCTTCACGATGGACGGCGGGAAAATTCATAGTAATTTTGCAACAGCGGAGGGAGCTAACCCTACAAACAGTCTTGAAAACAATGTAATTCTTGCTAACGGCGGCGGGGTATTTATAGGAAGCAGCAGGGCTGCTAACAGTGTATTTAATATGAACGGCGGCATAATCCACGATAATCACGCTATCGGGTCTGTTGCCTCTGCTTCAGCTATTACAGGAAACGGTGGCGGGGTGTATGTTACCGGCTTCCGCTCCCTTGCCACAGACGCTACCTTCAGTACTTTTAATATGACTGCATCTGTCGAGGACAGTCTAATCTTTAATAATCACGCAACGGGCTCTAACGTAGCCGTTTCATCTATTACAACCGGCAATGGCGGCGGTGTTTGTCTGGTAAACGGCGGTAGATTTGTAATGGATGGCGGGTACGTTTTCGGTAATGGTGTTACGACTGCACCGGATAACCCCAATTCACTAGGCGGCGGCGGTGTGGCTGTAATAGGGCATCCCCATACGGCTGCTAACAGTATAGCGGCACTGTTTGACGGCTCTATCGGTTATGCGCCAGATGGAACTAATGCTAACCGCGCACCCAATGGCGGAGGCATGTTAATAACAAGAGGCGGTTCCGTAACGATGTCTGATTCTGCCTTGATTATTGGCAATATATCTGATTACCGAGGCGGCGGAGTTTTTATAACCGGAGGTGTTGCCGGTGTTACGACCAGTGCGACCCGCTCTCGCCTTGCAATGAACGGAGGGCACATAACCGGCAATATTGCCGATGCAGAAGGGTCTGCATCAATCACGGGTGGCGGTGGCGTTTATATTAACGAGTCAGGGCGGCTTTATATGAGACCGTACGCCGTAATTAATAACAATACCGCTTATAACGGCGGCGGTGTACTTGTAACAGGTGCATTGGGCAGTGCGATATCCACCTTCCAAATGCACGGCGGCACAATTGATGGCAACACAGCCTTGCAAGATGGCGGCGGTATATGGGTAGACGGGATTGCCAGTCTACACGGCACCGCAGCAGCTCCAAAGATTATCTCCGGCAATACCGCTGTAAACGGCGGCGGCGCATGGGTAAACCATAACCCAGCAATAACGGGTTTTGGGTTGCACAGGGAAGCTGCGGCAACAGCAGGTGTTAGCTTTACCGATAATACAGCTACAAATATGGGCGGTGCCATTTTTACTGTTAATCATGAGTATGAAAGCCCGCTTACGGTAGGCGGTAACGGCGTTGCACTCTTCTATCGGAATTTAACATTTTCCGCGGATACGGAGTTTCATGGCAATAGAGCATCCTTCGGCGTTCATCCGCCTTCCAATGCAAATGCGACAGCTTTGCCTAATATTCTTTTCGAAGCACCGGTTAGTGATGGGTTTAATCATCCGCTTAACAATCATGATATTAATTTCATACTTGAGCCTGTGCTTTTTGAGTTCTTTAAAACGGATGCCATGGTGTACAGTATGCCGCGAACCATCAACCTATTGGAGGGAGCGCAGTTTAGGCTGTTCCGTACCAATGAAGCCAATTTGAGTACCGGAAATGACGGTCTTGTATTGATAAACTCAGACGCGCCTAGCTCCCAATGGGAAGAAGTGCCGATGATTATAAGCGAAAGCCAAAGCAGAGAGGGGGCCTTGCCCATTAGCTTTTATATGACCCCGGGATTCACCTATCAATTGGTGGAAATTGCTTCGCCTGTAGGGTTTATGCAACCAATGGGGCAATGGCGGATACGCGTTGATGAAAGTAACCCTAGTGGTTTCAGCTTTGAAATAATTGGTGGTCTGCCTGTTCCCGTCTTTGTGTTTATCCCCCCTCCTGAGGGCATTGATGATGTTGAATGGTACTTAGGTAACTGGCTGGATTTTAGCTTGCCTCTCACAGGCGGTTCCGGTACACGGTATATGTATATGACTGGGAGCATAATGCTAATTTTTGCGGCACTTTTTAGCGTGACCGTCATTTTCTCTAAAAAACTTGCGAAAAGAGGTATGCGCCCATGAAGCATTTTGGCTTAATCATGCCCGTACGGGTTATTGTAATCGTCAACACTTTATTGTGTACGGGAATCTGATGATTACGAATATCCGACTACGTATTGGAGAGTATATTAAATGTATTGCACAAGAAATTATAGTTTAAAGTCAAATGGGATGAGAAGGGAAACTTATGAGTAATTCAAATGATATTGCTTCAAATCCTACTGTATATTACATGCCACGCCCTCGCGTTGATAAGATATTTTGCAAGGCAACTCGCTGCAAGCTTGTCTATGTAATCGCGGGTACAGGCTATGGAAAGACTCAGGCCGTACGATATTATGTCGAGCAGCTAAAGGAGGCAATTGTCAGGTGGATTCAGCTTACGGAAAGTGATAATAACGGCTCCTGCTATTGGGAGAGCTATGCACATTCCATTTCCACCGACAATCCAATCCTAGCTTCTAAGCTGCGAGAGCTCGGCTTCCCGGAAACCCCTGCACGCTTTAAGCAGTTTGCGGAAATTTTAAGAAGCTATGAACACAGCTCACGTAGGATTTTTTTTGTGTTTGATGATTTTCATTTGATACATTCAAAGGAAATACTTATATTTGCCGAGCGATGTACACAATTGCAAATTCCCAGCGAATGCATAATTCTTATATCAAGAAATGAACCCGAGATTAATGTGGTTCCCCTGCGTACAAAGGGCAAGGCGCGCATTATAACTGAGGATGATCTGCGATTTACATCAGAGGAGGCGGCAGAGTTTTTTCTGCGTCAGGCAACGCCTATCTCCCAGGCAGACCTTTCACAGATAATCGAAGCAACAAAGGGCTGGGCACTTGCTGTCAACATGCTTTCGTTAATACTCAAAAAAACGTCAAGCAATCTAAAACACGCGCTTGAAACGATGATGCAAAACATTTACAAATTGCTGGAATTAGAGGCCTGGAGCGATTTTCCGGAAAATGTAATGAAGACAATGGTTAAGCTATCGCTATTAGTTGATTTGCCTGTTGTCCCATTGCAAGAAATAACAGGTGAAGCAGATTTTTTACAAAACGCGCGTAAGCGCACATCGTTTATATGGTATGACAGCTTTACAAATAGCTTTCAAATACACCCGCTTTATCTGGAGTTTTTGCAAAGCAAGCATCATATTCTGCCCCATGAAGAAAAGCAGGAAGTATATATTCAAGCGGCAAAATGGTGCTCGGAAAATGATTTTTATTTAAGTGCCCTGCACTACTATGCCAAGTCACACCAATATGAATCTATGATTAATACCCTTTTTTCGCATCCACTCAAATTACCCAGTGACGCAAGTGAATATTTATCAAACATTATTAATAATTTAAGCCCGGCAGAGGGTGATAAAATTAATCCCTCGTTGATTTTCTTAAAAAGTTATTTTATGCCTCTTTTGCTTGCCGGCGCAGGTAAATATGACGAAGCCCGAGAGCATGCCTTGGCTGTTATTCGCGAGTGGGAGCATATTGATACTCCCCTTTCTATTGTGCTTCTTTATACCTCTTATAGCAATCTGTCATACATTGATATGTATACATGTACCTACACACATGAATATAATGCGCTGGAATATTTAAGAAAATCGGTGGAGCTATTCAAGCAATCCAATATTCCGCCTGCAAAAACAACTACAGCATTTGTCAACGCCGATATCCGTTCCTTTGCCTGCTTGGTTGGTGAGGATGCCGATTTATCAGAGTTTGAACAATTCTTAGAAGCATCAAAAAAGACCGCAAAATATATTGAGGAAACCCCTTACAGCATTTTTACCGGCTATGAAGACCTGGTAGCCTGCGAAATCGCATTTTACAAAAATCAAACGAATCTTGCGCAGAATCACGCACATAGCGCAATTCACAGAGCGCATAAAAAAAAGCAGTACAGCATATCAGCGATGGCGGAACAGTATTTGATTCGCATCGCTGTAAACGAAGGCGATTCATCACTGGTAAGGGAAATTTTTAAGCAGCTGAATGTTTATCTAGATAATAATGATTTTTGGAATCGCCAGTTGTACTATGATTTTTTCGTCGGTGCTTTATATGCCAGGATAGGGCTTCCTGAATTGGTACCGATGTGGTTTAAAATGGATGAAAAAGATGCTATGTCCGGGATTCGTATTCCTGTACGAGAATTGATTGTCAGTGTTATGTATTTTATCGCTTCAAAAAAATATCACCATGCGCTTACGGTTTTAGGGCATTCCTATCCCAGGGAGCCGCATGAGCGTTTTTATTTCGGGGAGCTAAAGCTTCTGTTGCTGACTGCTGTTGCGCGGTTTCACACCGGTGACATCGCAGGGGCGGTGGAGGATTTTGAAAAGGCGTATTTATTATCATTTCGCGGTGAGTTTGAAATGTTTTTTGTTGAGCTTGGAAAAGAGCTGCATCCACTGGTTGTCGCGGCACTGAAGCAAGAGCGACTCGATATCCCGGAAGAATGGCTTAGGATGATTGACCATAAGGCTTCGATATATGCCAAGAAGGCTGCTGTTGTTGCAAATGCTTTCAAGGCTGAAATGAAGATTGATGAGGTTGTTTCGTTGTCCAATAGGGAAAGCGAGGTTCTGACTGACATGTATCATGGCTTATCACGCGAGGAAATTGCTGTGAATCGTTATCTTTCTATTAACACCGTTAAAAAGACATTGCAGTCGATATATACCAAGCTGGATGCAAATAACAATGTTGATGCGATTAGGATTGCGCTGGAAAAGAAGCTGATTGATTAAAGTATAGCGAAAGATATTGCCTCCCCCCGCCTCAGGCAGGAGGAGGCAATGGTCGGTTTATGTGAAAAACTTTACGGAATTATCCCCTTACGTAGTGAGATGCACCTACATCGTCATTGCGAGCGAAGCGAAGCAATCCAGAGGTTTTGATTTGCTGGATTGCTTCGTCGCTTCGCTCCTCAACACTTTTATGTTGATGTGTTGTACTACGTCTGGGGATAATTCCGAAACTTTATAAGGCAAAGGGCTTGGGTTCTAATGAAGAACCCAAGCCCTTTTTTTATGTAGGCAGCCCCAAACTAATTCGAATTGCTTGGTCTATTTTTTTCATCGATATGTTGTCTACAGAACCGACTTTCTCCATTAAGCGACGTTTATCTATTGTGCGAATCTGCTCTAAGAGAACTATAGAGCCACAGCGTAGTTCGATTTCAACATGAGTCGGTAGTTTTGCTTTGTTGAACTGCGATGTTACCGCAGCGCAGATTACCGTAGGGCTATTGATATTTCCGATGTCGTTTTGAATAATCAAAACGGGACGTACCCCTCCCTGCTCTGAGCCAACTACGGGATTAAGGTCTGCGGAAAACACATCACCTCTTCGTACTCTTAAAATTTACCTCACCTCCATCAAGCTTTACATAGCACTAGCTTGTTTGTATTGCTGCGAGTCCTTATGATTTAATTATATTGAATACGATTATTTATGCTACACCCAATTGGGTAAAGATTATTTATCACCTCCTATTTTATCCAAGAATTTAGCAAAATCTTTTCTGGCGAGCTTTCCAATCTCCTTGCTATATCCATAATGGATGCCAGGGGCACGTTGTAATATTTCTTGGATTACAACGCCGGTTTCATATGTATTGGTTGCGGGTATTTTATAACGGGTACCCTCCCTATCGTATACATGCACACTAAGGGCATTGATTTGCCCATCAATGCTTACGCCTTCATATGCTGCAACCATGGGCATTATTGTATTGCATGGATAGAACCAGACCATTTGGTCATAGTCAATAAAATCAAAGAAAAACCCCGAGCGGACATATACCCGTCTAGAACCCCATAGCACTACCGCAAATTTTTGACTCAATTCCATGCTTATTTCTACCCGCTCGGCTTCGGGCATCGCATGATATTTCTTATATATCCGCTTCCGCCGACCACCCAGTACGATTTTTATGTAAAGGAAAAAAGCCAGAAAAAAACCGGTGAATAATAGCATCATCGGTAGGAACCATATATACTCCGGGCTGCCCCATTCATCTATTGTAAACCATATCATCGCGACAACACAGACAAGTACCATAAGCCCGAAAAATATAAGCCCCATTGCGTAAAAGATATTTGAACTGCGCTGACGGCGGTAGAATGCTCGGGTATTCATGCTATACTTCCACGTCCTCTTCGCTTTTTAGTAATAAAGCTTCCTCTGTTTTTGCTCGCCTTTTTAAGAAGTCCTTGCCGAGCAGTACCAGGTTTATGACAATGTAGCTTACAGAGTAATATGCAAGCAAATAAAACGGTGACGATGCAAGATACATTCTACCCGTCCAAACCATGATGTATATATATGAAAATAATGTTGTAATCGTTGCAACATAGCCAATTATAAGTTTAAGCCATAAGCGACCTTTTGATCTGTGAATAAAAACAAAGCCGATAACAGCAAGCACGAGGGGTAAATCTCTGACCATTACCCTAACAAATATAGCAATCCAAGCACCGCCAAGATCAGATTGCACCATGCCCTGAGCGGCATCAATCCAGTACAGAACTTTTGACGCAGCCAAGTATGTAATTATCGCTGTCTTAATAAAATCCCATTTTTTATTCTTCATAAAAATCTATCCTTATCGCCAAAAACATTAGCAAATCTGCCGCCTGTAAGCATAAATATATGTTACTTTTCCGGTTTACACCAAATCATCAAAACCAGATTAAGCCTTTACCATTATCATCAAAACCACATTCATCATCCTGCACGCGGGATTCCCCATCCTCACAAAAGCTAATGGAATCCCAAGCTAATCGCAAAAGAACCCCACCTGTCATTGCGAGGAGCGAAGCAACGAAGCAATCCAGTCTTCGCGCGGGTTCTGGATTGCTTCGCTTTGCTCGCAATGACGAATAAATGTTATTCATCATAGCATTATTTTAGCCGTAGCGCATTGCAGTTTTTGAAAAGGGCTACCCTGCATAGGACAGCCCTCGTTGCTTATCTAAACCTGCATTGCCTTGCTAACTTCCTCAGCAAAGTTCTCTTCTTTTTTCTCGATGCCTTCGCCTTTTTCGAAACGGGCGAACTCGTCAACGGTTACATTGCCCACTGTTTTCAGATACTGAGCTACGGTGAGTTCACCATCTTTTACATATTCCTGATCTACCAGGCAGATCTCTTTGAGCATTTTGTTAAGGCGACCTTCTACCATTTTTTCTGCTATATTGGCGGGCTTACCTTCTGCCATTGTCTGCTGGACTAGGATTTCTCTTTCCTTGGTCAAGTATTCCTCAGGGACAGAGTTGCGATCCACAAATTGCGGGGACATTGCAGCGATTTGCATACACACATTGCGACCTGCTTCTACTACTGCATCGTTTACGCTGTCTGCTGTGAGTTTAAGCATTACGCCTACTCTGCCGCCGCCATGGATATAGTCTACAACTACGCTGTTTGCATTGACCTCGTAGCGTGCAAAGCGGCGCAGATTAATATTTTCGCCGATTTTAGCCACTATTTGAGAGAAGGCTTCGCTTACTGTTATGCTGGTGTCTGGTACCCATTTTTCTGTTAGAAGCTCGTCCGCTGATTCTGCACCCGAGGCCAGGGTTTGAGCGGCTACATTTTTTACAAAGGCTACAAATTCGTCATTCTTTGCAACAAAGTCGGTTTCTGAGTTTACTTCTACCAGCGCGCCTCTTTTGCGGTCACTGGAAAGAGCGGACATTACCATGCCCTCTGCGGCTATACGACCTGCCTTTTTAGCGGCGGCGGCTAAGCCTTTTTCGCGTAGAATTTCTGTTGCACGGGTGACATCGCCATTTGCTTCAACCAGTGCGTTTTTACAAGCGGACATTCCTGCTCCGCTAAGCTCGCGGAGTTCTTTTACCATTGCTGCTGTTACTGCCATATCAGTCTCTCCTCATGTCAATAATACGGGCTTCTCCCTCGCAGCGGCGAGGGAGAAGCCTATCGCGATTTTATTATTCTACAGCTGTTTCCTCAACATATTCATCTTCTTCGTAATATTCAACATCTTCTCCAACAGCCTCGGGGTCATCTACTTGCTCGCCTTGCTTGGCTTCAAGCACAGCGTCGGCAAGTTTTCCTGCAATCAGCTTAACGGCACGAATTGCGTCGTCATTGCCTGGGATTACATAGTCAACTTCGTCCGGGTCACAGTTGGTGTCTACGATTGCAACAATCGGAATACCTAGGTTGCGGGCTTCTTGGATGGCAATACGCTCTTTGCGGGAGTCCACAATAAAAATTACCTCGGGGACTTTCTTCATGCCTTTTACGCCACCTAGGTTCTTTTGAAGCTTTTCCATTTCATGCTCAAGCTTGGCTACTTCTTTTTTGGTATGAAGAGCCATACGCCCGTCTTCTTGCATTCTTTCCAGCTCTTTGAGCCTTTGGACTCTCAATTGCATGGTCTTGAAATTGGTAAGCATACCACCTAGCCAACGTTCGTTTACATAGTACATACCACAGCGCAGGGCTTCTTCCTTTATGGATTCCTGTGCTTGCTTCTTTGTACCTACGAAGAGCATTTCACCGCCATCGGCGATGATTTGGCTTACCGCACGGTAAGCATCGTCAATTTTGCGGACTGTCTTTTGCAGATCTATGATATAGATCCCGTTCCGCTCGGCAAAGATATACTCTGCCATCTTTGGGTTCCAGCGACGAGTTTGGTGTCCAAAATGCACACCGGCCTCAAGAAGCTGTTTCATGGAAATTACGGCCATTAGGCACCTCCTGGTTTATCCTCCGCAAGCCGTTAGGTTTTACCGATTCAAACTTGGGATTCCCAAGCACCATTCTCGGCACAGCTTGCGTGTGTAGTTTCCTGCTACAACCTGGGGATTATAGCGGTTTGTTATATTGTTGTCAAAAAAAGCAAAAATATTTTATAGTAATTCCGGTTCAAAATCAGCTCTGGACTGCGCTTATGAATTGCCCAAAAGCCGGCAATTCAAAGCTTGCCATAGCTGTTTTTCACACGGATTTACTTTACCAACGTTTCAAACGGCATAATTGTATTATTATCAGAAGAAAGGGGATGAAGTCATGGCAGGCTCTTTGCAGCGTACGAGCAGAGAGATTGTGGAAATTTACGAACGCCATAAAGACATGGTTTACAGGATATGTTTTGCATATATGAAAACTCAAACCGATACAGAGGATGCAGTACAAGATACCTTCTGCAATCTGATAAGAGCTGGAATGCCATTTGCAAGCCCAGAGCACGAAAAGGCTTGGCTAATCCGGACGGCAACCAATATATGCAAAAATATAGTTAAGCACTGGTGGCGAAAACGTGAAAATTTGGAAGATCATACGGGCTTACGCAGCCGGGATGTTTTCGAAATAGACGAGACATTCCAAGTAGTAATGAGGCTACCACGCAAATATAAAACGGTAGTCTACCTATATTATTACGAAGGCTACGACAGCACCGAGATAGCCAACATCCTCCAAAAACCGCAATCGACAATAAGATATTACCTTTCTCAGGCAAGAAAAATTTTACGAGAAAAAATCAAACCAGAGACAGAATGCGCAGGGGGTGACGTAGCCGCGCCCCGCTCAAAAACTCTCAAAAATAAGATCGGAGGTGACGCTAATGCCCAATAAAATCAAAGGTTCATGGGATAAAATCAAACCAAGTAACGCCACGCATGAGCGAATATTAAAAGTTGTCCTCCGTCAGGCACATGATTCACCACACGAAAGGAGCAATAATATGAAAACAGGCATGATATGGAAGATATGCGCGCCAATCGCGGCGTGCTTGATAGTGGCACTTATAGTGGCTGTGCCGTTTTTGATGCAAAACACCTCACCTACAACCGAGCCGCATATCACATACGAGCAGGAGCCACCCATGGAAGATATAATTATGGGAACGCCAGTACAACCAGAGGTATCGACAGAACCGACTACACCTGCAACACCAATGCCCCCAACTTATGAGCTTGTACTCAACGATGAAACAGGTCGGGCATCTTTATCCCCTGGTCGGATGCCCCCTGGAATGTCATTCGTTCATTTTCTATCTGAGGATGAAGCAGATGCGATACAACCTGGACTGGGCGGTCGATTTGAAATGTATGCAACATATCGGTATGACGGTGAGTTTTTAAGGATATTTGCCACAGAAACATATTCCCATTTGGGAATGGCTACGGTAGGCGGTGTCGATCAACCAGCATCATTCACTATTTCGCAAGCTACCGATTATCCCCTTGATATATTACACGATATTGAGCCTATCGTTTCGTATATATATGGTATTCCCGTTATTGCAGGAGTATTTTGGCTGTCTCATCATTATTGCGATGAAGGGATGCGGCTCTATAATTTTAACGCAATCCTCGAGTTTGGCGATTATTATTATAGAGTTGAGTTGATTGACAGCCACGAAGGCGACAGGGGACTCACCCGCCTCAATGAAATCGTACACACCATTATAAGGAGCACCCCAGCGGATTTGAGCAACCTGCCGGATCCAGTAATCCCAGAGCTAATGAATGAACCAATGACAGAAGATGAAGCCTTTGCCGACTCGGATTTTGGTGCATTTTTGCCAACGAATACACTCTCAATGCAGAGCTTTGGCGATGCAAGGCGGGTAATAGATCAGATGAACAATTTTTTGAATATCAATTGGCACGAGCTCTATAGATCATCAATTTCATGGACTGTACAAGAATCTCAGCAATTTTTTTATGAGAGACTTGTTTCTGTCAATGATAGGGAGAAATTCGACGTGAATCTTTACACCATCCCCTGGATGGGCTCAGTTCCCAACGAGATAATTAATTATTTACAATCACCAGTATTTCTTGCCGAAGAAATGTCCCTGGAAGTTGTACAAGCTCGTACCTTATACGGGGGAGGTCGCCGCGGTGATTGGGGAGACTCACAGATGAATCTCTGTATCATGTTTGATGGTGTAGTAGTGTCCATAGGTTCAATGGGCTTGTCTGCTGAGAAAGTCTGGGAGATGATTCTCTCAATTCCCAATTTTTAGATAGACCCAGACTCATACGTAAAACCACGCCCATGCACATCGGAAACCGTATCCGTAATCATAAAAGCCTCACTATCACGCTTATCAACGATGGTCAAGAGCTTTTGATAATTACGGGTATCCATGGTGACCATGAGCATGGGCTTTTCTTTTTGCTCAAAGGCTCCTGTAGCAGGGATAATTGTCACACCACGCCCTATGTCTTCCATAATATCCTTGGCAATTGTCTCGTAAACATCGGAAATGATATACACCATTTTCTTTTTATTGGTACCGTTTTCGATGTAGTTCATTGCGGCGGCAGTGATAAAAATCGAAGCAATCGCATAGAAAAACGCGTCCACGTCAAAAACCCACAGTGAAAGCAATACCACAACGCCATCTGTCAAAAACAGCCCAATTGATGTGCTCAAATTAAAATGCTTCTTAAAAATAAGTGGCGGAATAGCCGTCCCCCCACTGGATGCATTATTAAAATAAAGAATGGAAACCGCAACCCCAAAAATGGCACTACCCACCATCATAGAAAGCATGGTGTCATTTATAAGTGTATATTGCGGCACAATCCTGATAACAAGAGGCAGCATCAAGGCACCAATAACGGTATTGATAAAAACTTCCCGCCCCAGGAAGATAAAAGTAACAACAAGCAAGGCTCCATTACCAATAAGGATAACCATTGACCGGCTAAGCCCCAACCATTCCTCAAGGATAATAGCAAGCCCAGTAAGCCCCCCAGCCGCGATATTATGCGGGCCAAGAAACATGTTTACGCACATAGCTAGGATTACGATGGCTAAGGTGATATATATTAGCTTTTTTGCCCAGATTTTAAGCATGAAATTTCCCCTTGCGATGATTTTCTTGAACTTAGTTTGGCAGGGGATTGGATATTTATGCGTGCTTTTGCGTTCAGCAGTAGAAGCGTATATCATCCACTAAGAAATGCTTTTTCCACTCACTACATATTAGGAAAAAATGTGCTGATATTACCTCAAGCATTTCGTTTAACCTGCTTGTAGCAATACGACTGTTATTATTTGCTAGAATGCATCTCCCTTTTGATGTAAGCCAGACTTTTGTTGCACCGGCAATGGTTTGCCTTCGCAAATATGAACATGTATGGGTTCATTGTTTTCGTTTGACCAGAAGAATACGCGATAGCCGCCAATATTGAAAAGACTAGGCAATTTTGATACCGCCTTCCTCTGCATATCTAAAAAAAGATGGGCATTGTGCTGCATGAGCTGCTCGAAGAACGTTACCTCTGAATCGGTAAAGCCATCACGATTAATCCACTCGTACGTGGGCAGGATGCATCTCGCGCTGTCAAACCCGGCTTCCATTGGTCTTTCAAAATGTACTTCTACTTCGTTACGTGCATTTCTGTTGATTATATGGGAATGGGTTATTTCTGTCTCATCTGATAAAACTATGTATGGATACATCATGTGTGTACCTCCTAATCATTTTTTATGATTGTAGCATAAAAAAACCTCCCGCAGGAAAAATCCTGAGGGAGGTTTTTTGTTTATTGTTTATACAAAATCCTTATCACTTGTGTAATTGCATCCATTCTCATCACAATCGCAAATATCATCGTCCAGTTCATCCAACTCGTCTAGCTCATCCAAATCATAGTGCAGAAACTCCATTTTCTTTTTCATGCAGCATTTTAGTACGCATACTACAATCAGTGCCACAATCACTCCGATTGAAAGACCGACTATCAGACCTAGACCTTTTTTATTGCTAGCTTGCAGTCTTTCGGCAAGTTTAAAGTTGCAAAATTTTTTCATTGGTGGTTCCATCCTCTCTTATACGTTTTATATGTTTTTTCTTCCCATACTCTGCAAAAGCTTTTATCATTATTTGTCTTTCGTCTTGAAATTTTAATAGGTGATACGCCTCATGTTGCTTATAGAATCCTACATCCGCAAAATATTCTTCTGCCTGGGGCTTGCATGTGAAGGAATCTGTTGACATCAAGTACCAGTATACAGTCTTGGATATTTTTTCACGTATTCCCGCGCTTGTTGAGTGGAAAGAATACGCTGTTTTATCAATAAATTTTCGCACCTTGGCTGTAACGCCGCTTTCTTCCAAAACCTCACGCACTGCGGCAGCTTTATAAGTCTCGCCTTCTTCCAGCGTACCCTTTGGCAAAACCCAGCCCACATGTCTGCCATTTTGATTCTTATATAATAAAAGCACTTTGCCGCGAAAAATAACTACACCGCCACAGCTCACCGCAGAAGTTTTCACCAATTCCAAGGTTTACGTCACGCCATTCTTTTTAAATTTATCATTTGTGATTGCCCTTGAAATTATACAAAAAACCCGTGCGCCTGCCGTTGTCATTTCTCCCCGGGCGTTACCTTAGCAGTTGGCTCAGGTCAAGCGACCCCACGGCACATAGACTGACTTGCTTAGTGCTGCTTCCTTCCGGACCTGACACGATTCACAAGGGCCTATTGCGCAGGACTTGACCGTCAACACCACTTACTAAGGGCAGACCCCAAAAAGCAAATGCCGAAAACAGACATCACCCCAACTATGGCGGATTGATGGTACAGGGAGCCGCCAATTCCCCAGCTTGCACGGGCAAGAAATAATTTAGCACAGAAAAGCCCAGGCTGTAAAGGGTATGGCACATATGTAATTTTTCTACAAGGAAATGGTACGATACCGTTTTTCTGTAAAAAAGATATAACTACCTTCATTTAAGTTTGCAAGATTTAACTCCATCGTCACCCCAGAGCCCCATAATCTTAGTCAAAAGACCAATGAAAACTGTACGTTTTTCGCTAAAACCGAGGGATTCAGGATCAAGCCCGGAATGACGGAAGATGAGAATTGATTTCCGTGCCATGGGAGGAATTTAGAAGTACAATTTGGTTAATGACATTTTTAGTCAAATTTATTATCAGACAAACGCACGCCATAGAACTAATGCTAACCCAATAGAAAAAAGAATTGAAAAAACAACCTTATTAATCTTTGCTAACCATGCGGGAAGAAATATATCAAAGCCAACACTGTGATTATTGGTATAATTCTTAGCCAATATGGTGAGGGGACACTTCCATTTATATATCAGTAGAATTATGACTTCTATAAAAACTAATCCAATGCAAAACCAAGTCAATACACTAACGCTATCAAAAATCCCTGCATAAAGCACATAGAAAATTGCTGTAACCATAACACACCATATCGCTGTGTGAATAATTTTTATTAAGAGGATTTTAGTGTTATTTGCAAGCTCTCTCATCCCTGCTCCCAATCCATTACAAGAATTTTTCATCCGCCACATCGCTCAAAATCGTTCCGAAATTATTATAGCATTTATAGTTTTCAAAATATATCCTTTTTATAGGTTGATTAAAAAATCCTTGTCAAAATGCCGCAGGCAATATCCCGAAGAGTAACCTCGTAAAAATATATTTAATCATAAAAAAACAGGCAGGGGTGACTATATTCCGCTCCTGCCTGTAAATATAGACCAATCACACACCGCCATCACTTAACTCAAATAAATTGCCCTCCGGGTCTCTAAAATAGGTGCATCGTAAATCCCATCCTTCAATGAATTGTGGCTCTCCTAAAAACTGCACACCTGCTTCTTTAAGCCGCTTATAGTCTCTATCCACGTCATCAGTAGGAATGCACGCTACAATTGTATCAGGTGGCATACATTCTGCTGGTTGCTCGTATCCCTTAAACAAAGTTGTATTTTTCCCAACAAATATAGCGAAACATGGAGGTTCACCTTCTTTTGTTGTGAAGCCCGTATATGGCCCGTTTCGGTCACTATAAACCGGAATTAAACCTAACTGTTCAGTGCAGAAGTCGAAATATGCACCATAATCTTTCCGCACTAATATGCGTACTGTCATTTCGTTAAATCTCATTGTATTTTCCTCCTTGATAGTTTTTACCAGCATATTACATCAAGCGCGACAACTGCATATCGTGTTGGTGAAGCGATTTAAAATGCTCTTGACAAAATGCCTCTGGTGAGATTTTAAGGAGTATCTTAGTACGGATATTTTTAATCTGTGTTGATTGTCGCTTTACCCCATTTCCTCATCTGAAATAAAAGCCCACTCATGGTTAGGCTCCATGCAAACCTCAAAATCAAGCCCGTAACCTTTGATGTTGTAGCTTAGGAATATATATTGCCCGATTCGCACATCTTTTCCCGGAATACCTGTCATATCCGAAAAATCTCCTATATCGGTTGGGGATAAGTCGGCTTTTTTCAGTCGAGCATGTGCCTCATAATATTCATCTTTATTTGTAAACCTCGGAAAATGGAATGTTCCCTCTCCTTGTACATAAGGAGCTTCTGACGGAAAACACCATATATAGCTGCCGTTTTCAAATACAATCACATCAGCAATGCCTTCCTTCCAATCTTTAGCGAACTTAACCTTATCCCCAAGAACGATTCTCGCAACATTTTTCAGCCAGCTTGTTTGCTCTGCTGAAAGACTTAAAGCTATATCCATAAAATGCTTCCTCCTTTTTAATTATGTTATCACACCAAATACGACAATAGTGTGTCTTATTTGATATGAAAAATTAAAATATTTTTGAAGCGATTAAAAGAATCCTTGACTAAATACAGCAGTGGGGACGCTTATGTAATTTTTCACAAAGAATCGGTATGCTAGCATACCGATTCTTTGTGGAAAAGGTACAAATATATGGTATATTGCTTATGTGGAAACTTCTTAGAGAAAGTGTTGTCATAGGGGGACATAATGGATACTTTTGCAAAAATTGAACCGATAACAAAAGGTTGGTCTGAGGATAAAAAATACTGTGTGACGAAAGAGAATGGCACAAAGTATTTACTTCGTATTACTCCAATTTCACGTTATGAAACAAGGAAATCCTTGTTTGAAATGCTAAAGCAGGTAGCTGTACTTGGCATCCCCATGTGTTTTCCTGTTGAGTTCGGCACTTGTGATGATGGTGTGTACTCATTGCAAAGTTGGATTTATGGCGAGGATTTGGAAGTCGTTTTGCCAACGCTGCCCGAAACAGAGCAATATGTACTTGGTCTAAAGTCGGGTGAAATTTTGCGAAAAATGCACTCTATCCCTGCTCCAGAAACACAGGAGGAATGGGAATCCCGGTTTAACCGAAAAACAGATACAAAGATAGAAAAATACAACGAGTGCGGTCTGCGGTTTGATGGTGACGAGCACATCAAAAGCTATATTGAACAAAACCGCCACTTGTTGAAAAACCGTCCTCAATGTTTCCAGCATGGTGATTATCATGTAGGGAACATGATGATTGAAAACCGCGAGTTGAAAATTATAGACTTTGACAGATATGACTTTGGTGACCCGTGGGAAGAATTTAACCGTATCGTGTGGTGTGCAACTGCAAGCCCCCACTTTGCAACAGGGCAGCTTAGAGGCTATTTCGGGGGAGAACCGCCAATAGAGTTTTTCAAACTGTTGGCTTTTTATATCGCTAGCAATACACTTTCATCAATATATTGGACGATACCATTTGGGCAATCTGAAATTGATACCATGATGAAGCAATCGCAAGATGTTTTGGCGTGGTACGATAACATGAATAACCCCAAGCCGTCATGGTATCTTGATGATATATGCGTTCAGCAAGAAATTGATGGGGTAATCTACAGGCTCAAAGAGCCATATGATTTTTCATTTCTCAGCAAGTATGGCAAAGTATGCAAGGTCTTTGACGAGCAAGGTATTAATGTTTGTTTTGGAGTAGCAAATGAAAACGGTCGCTATTTTATAAAATTCGCAGGTGCGAAGCCGGTAAACTTTGATGTATGTAAAGGCAATACCATTTTGGCAATTGAGTGGTTAAAAAATGCCACAACGATTTATAAGGATTTAGAGCACCCAACCTTGATAAGGTTTATCAAATCTGAAGAAATAGGAGGCGGTTACGCTGCTATTTTCGAATGGGTTGATGCAGTAGGAATAGAACCGCTTAACTCCTGCGATCACAAACGGTTTATGAATATGCCTATTGAAAAGAAAATACATGCCTTTGAGGATATATTGTCATTCCATGCACTTGTAGCGGCGAAGGGCTATGTTGCAATAGACTTTTATGACGGCAGTATTTTATATGATTATGAGAACGAGAAAGTTGTTATTTGCGATATTGATTTCTATCAAAAGTCGCCCTATGTCGGTGAAATGGGCTTGTGGGGTTCGACAAGGTTTGTTTCGCCTGAGGAATGCGAAGCAGGCGCGGTGATGGACGAAATTACGATGGTCTACACGATGGGAGCTACGGCGTTTATGCTGTTTGCCTATGACAGTGAAACCGATATTGAATGGCGCAAACAAGGAGAGGCGTTTTACCGTACACGCAAATTTCAAGACAAACCGCCTAAAACATGGCAGTTAAGTAGGGAATTATTTGATGTGGCAAAAAAGGCGGTTAGTATTAAACGTGATAATCGTCAGCAGTCTGTTGAGCAATTCATCATGGAATGGAGAGCGGCAAGTAAATCTACGTCAACAACGAGAAAGAGTGAGGGATATTCAGCATGATTGCAAGTTTTATGCTATAATCAATGCGCAAATAATACTTGAGGAGGTTCATTATGCGATTTGTTTTTACTGGAAAGAACATGACCGTAACCGAAAGCCTGAAGGAACGCAGCATCAAGAAACTGTCACGGTTGGAAAAACTGCTGCCGGGCAATGCAGAGGTTCATGTAACCTTTAGCACAAAGAAGCATCTTACTAAAATGGAAGTATCTGTGCCCATGCATAAAAGATTACTCAGAGCCGAAGTTTCCGACAGCGATGCAAATAACTGCATGGACCATGCTGTGGATATATTGGAAAGGCAAGTCGTAAAATACAAGACCCGGCTGCGTGACCGCCGCCGCCGTTCTGTAGCCACCAACGAAGAATTATTGTATATCGATGAACAAGATGCAGCCCCAACCGATAGCACCCAGCCCGAAATCGTAATTCACCGCACCAAGCGTTTTGCTCTAAAGCCAATGGATGCACAAGAAGCAATAATGGAAATGGAACTTCTCAACCATGATTTCTATGTGTTCCGCAATAGCTGGACAGATGAAGTCAATGTTGTATATAAACGTAAAGACAGCGAGTATGGTCTTATTGAGCCGCAATAATGAAATATCTGTTAGCGACTAATAACCCCGGCAAGGTTAAGGAGATTGCTCCCCTGTTTGAAGAGGCAGGTTTAGAGCTGATTTCCTTGGCTGAGTTGGGGTTTAGCTTTGAGGCGAGGGAAGATGGGGATACGTTTCTTGCCAATGCTATGCAGAAGGCACGGGAGACTGCCGGGTTTCTCAAGAAACATGGACATGTGGAGTTAGTGGTTCTCGCCGACGATTCCGGCTTGGTTATTGACGCACTGGATGGCGCGCCTGGGGTTCATTCTGCTTTGTTTATGGGGCGGGAAACGCCGTATAACATACGCAACCAAGCCATCCTAGACAAGCTTGCCGGTTTGCCTGATGAAAAGCGCTCCGCCAGATTTATGTGTACGCTGGTCTGCCTTTTTCCCGATGATTCTGTTCTGACATCCGTATGCCCCATCGAAGGTCGTATCGCCTACGAAATGCATGGCGATGGCGGCTTCGGCTACGATCCGATATTTTTCTATCCCCCACTGGGCAAAACCCTTGCCGAGCTTACAAAGGACGAAAAAAATATTGTAAGCCATAGAGGCAAGGCTATTCAAAAGATGATAGGTTTGATAAATGATGCAAATTCTCGTACTGAGTGACACCCACGGCAAGATTAATTCCATCCCATATTTACTAAACCAATACAAGCATAAGACTAAAACCGTGGTTCACCTGGGGGATAATGCCAGGGATTTATTACAATTTCAATCGGAATATCCCGATATGAATCTAGTTGCCGTAGCGGGAAACTGCGACTTTTCTAGCATTGCACCACGGGAGCGGATTTTAACCCTTGGCTCAAAACGTATTTTATTAATGCATGGTCACAGCCATAACGTAAAAATGAATTTAGACCGACTTATGTACTATTCACTGGAAAAACAAGTGGATGCCTGCTTATTTGGGCATACCCATATTCCTGTGATGTTTGGTCATGAGTCGGTATTTTTTATGAACCCGGGCAGTCTGGGCGAACCTAGAGGGCTGAAGCCCTCGTATGGGCTCGTAACAATCGACAGTAATATCACAGGAGAAGTGATTGATATATGAAAACGAAATGGATAATACAAGAAACCGATGCCGACTTGAACTTGATGTCAAAGGTCTTAGGAGTTAGCCGGATAACCGCAAATGTAATGGCAAACCGAGGCTTGCGTACAAAGAAAACCGCACTGGGTTTCTTAAATCCATCACTGGAAACTGCCCATGATGCTATGACCATCAAGGGTATGCCACAAGCTGTAGAGCTGATAATTGAAGCTATTGAAGCCGGCACAAAAATCACGATCTATGGGGACTACGATGTTGACGGCGTGATGGCTACGACGATTTTGTTAAAAATCCTGCACCGCATAGGTGCAAATGTGGATTTCTACATACCGCATCGCATCGAGGAAGGGTATGGGCTTAATATGGAAGCCATTCGGCAACTCCATGCCGCGGGAACGGGCTTGCTTTTGACTGTTGATAATGGTATCTCCGCAATAGATGAAATCGCCACAGCCAAGGAGCTTGGCATGAAGGTAATTGTCCTTGACCATCACGATCCTGGGTTTATAGAAACTGAGGAAGGCAAAGAGGATATTCTGCCAATCGCTGATGTTGTGATAAATCCAAAACAAGCGGATTGCCCGTATCCGTTTAAGGAATTATGCGCTGGGGGGCTTGCTTATAAATTGGCTGTAGCCCTTGAGAAAACACCTGATGATGAACTGCTCGCTCTTGCCGCAATCGCCACGATTTGTGACATCGTACAGCTCCAAGATGAAAATAGAATTATCGTAAAAGAAGGGCTCGCAAGGCTCAACTCACATAAATTAATCAACCCTGGTCTGGGTAGTCTTATAACTGCTCGGGGATATTTGGACAAAACAATTGATGCCTTTGCTGTAGGGTTTATACTGGGACCATGTCTCAACGCGACAGGGCGGCTTGGCTCCGCTCGTGCATCCGTGGAGCTGTTACTAGCCGAAAGCCAGGAAGAACGCTTCCGCCTGACGGAAGAACTCTGCCGCCTCAATGACGAACGCAAAAAGCTGACAGCCAATTGCGTAGAGCGGGCACTAAACAGCCTGTCCGAGCCGCTAGACAAGGTGCTGGTAATTACAGATCCAGAAGCTCATGAATCAGTAGCCGGAATAGTAGCCGGGCGGATAAAAGAAGCCACAGGTCGTCCCACAATTCTACTAACCCAAGGCGACAGCGCGATGAAAGGCTCAGGTCGCTCAGTTGAAGGCTATAACCTATTCGAAGCACTGTTTGCCCAGCGGCATCTTTTCTTACGATTCGGTGGTCACCCAATGGCAGCGGGGCTGACCCTTCATGGGGAAAACATTCCTCTTCTCAGGGAAGCTCTCAATGCCGATTGCAATCTCACAAACGAGGATTTCTCCACCGCTCTAAACATAGACTGCGAACTAGGCGCGCGAAACATAACCCTAGCGCAATCCGAAGAACTAGCAAAACTTGCCCCATTTGGCAAGGGCAATCGGGAACCGCTATTTGTAAGCCGAAACATATATGTAGAAAGCTGCCGAGTAATGAATGAAAAAAATACGCTGATATTTACCTTCAGCGTAGGCGGAACAAGGCTCAAGGGCATTGCCTTCGGTCTTAATGAAAACTATGCCAATATGTGTATGTCAGCCAAGGCAAAACCCATCGGTGGGTTTGGTATGGACGTGGTCTATATATTGGAAACCAATGTCTATAACGGTATGGCTTCTGTGCAGATGCGGGTTAAGGATTTTAAGATTCAGCAGCCGGATTAACATGCACCATACAATGCTTAACCCGGGGAAATCCCTGTTCAATTGCATCGTGAACCCGCTCGGCAATATCATGACCTTCCCCTAGAGAAAGATTTGCGTCTACGGAGATATCTACATCCACATATATCTTGCTGCCAAAAATACGTGTTCTTATCTCGTCGATTCCGCCTACGTATTCTTGTGCTAGGATCACTTCGCGCATTTCGGCTATTGTTGACTCATCGCAGGATTTGTCGGTCATTCTTCCAAGCGCGTCTCGCATTATGCCAATCGCTGTCTTGATAATAAAAATACATATCACAATAGCCGCAACAGAGTCCATAATCGGAAAGCCAAGCCGTGCTCCAAGTATCCCGATAAAGCTGCCTATCGACGAAAGCCCGTCCACTCGGCTATGCCATGCATCAGCCATTAGGGCTGATGAGTCGATTTTTTTAGCAGCAGCACGAACGTACCAGTACAGGGCTTCTTTTACCCCGATAGAAACTATTGCAGCGATAAGTGCCAGTAATCCGGGAATACCCAACTCGCTGTAATCACCTGAAATTATCCGAGCTACTCCCGCCCATCCGATTCCGATACCTACAGAGAAAACCAGCAATGCAAGTACCAAGGTAGCAACGCATTCGAACCGTTCATGACCGTAGGGGTGCTCCTTGTCTGCCTGCTTGCCTCCTAATTTGACACCGATTATGGCAATGACTGTGCTTACCAAGTCTGTAAATGAATGCACTGCGTCGGATACCATAGCTGCTGAGTTGGCTATTAGACCCGCAAGCAGCTTAAACACCGACACGATGATATTAACAATAATACTATTACGTGCTGTGGTTATTGCAATTTTCTCGTTGGATTTTTTCATGGATATACCCCCTTAAAAAAATAAAAAACGCACCTGCGGGACAAGCGAATATTCGCTTTACTGTCCCGCAGATGCGTTATCATCATCTGCTGCCGCTTTCGCAGCCCGGCACCACAAATCCATGAAATTTACATAGATTTATCGCCTGCTCAGTTTTAGTTGGTTCAATTACTTCCCGTAATATATTCTATGCGTCAGGGTTTGTCAATGTTACATTTTGCAAACGATTGTACAACTCGTAGAATGCCTGACGCTTCTCAAGCAAATCATCAAACTGTCCCTGTTCGGCAATCTGTCCATCCTGGAATAGAATAATATTGTCAAATGCCTTGATAGAATCCAGCCGATGCGCAACGGCGATTACGGTTTTATCACTTAGCAGTGCCATTACATTTTTCATCACGGCTTCTTCCGTAAGATCATCTATGGCTGATGTCGCTTCATCTAGGATTATAATCTGAGCCTCCGAAAACCATAATCTAGCAAGTGCAAGCTGTTGCCGCTCCCCACCTGATAAGCTTACTCCCTTTTCGCCAAGCGGTGTATCAAACCCCTCGTCAAGCTTGGAAAACAAGCCTGCAAGCCCCGCCTGGGTAATGGCAGTCATCAGTGCTGCATCGCCAGCAGGCTCATCAAAAACCAGATTCTCTCGCAAGCTCCCGTCAAATACCGACGGCTCCTGCGGAAGATAGGCGATATGCTTGTAGTAGCTGGTCAGACTGATTTTGTCGAGATCAAAACCACCGACATTGATGTCACCTCTGTCTGGTTTAAGTAATCCTACCAGCAGCTTTACAGCAGTAGACTTACCCGAGCCGCTTTCGCCTACAAATGCAACTGCTTTGCCGTTTTCAATACGCAGGTTGAAATCAGAAAATATTTCACGTTCGTTATAACAAAACCCCACCCCTGAAAACGAAATGCTTCCCGTAAGCACAGAAACGGTTTCGCCTTGCAAAAGATTTGCATCATCTTTGCTGTCGAGAAACTCCGCATAACGCGTATATGCAATTTTATCCAACTTGTACGCCACATAACATACATTAAAAATCGCAATCGGCTGATACGCATTATCAACAAGCAACAACAGGGCAACGATCTGCCCAATCGTTAAATCTCCTGTTGTCCACCCGTAAACGATAACTCCGATTTTCATAAACCCTACAAGGATTGCGAAAATAGTGAAAAATGCCTCATGCGCCATTCGGATTTTTACTGATGATGATACGATTTCCTTTGACGCATCTTTTGTTTTTTGTATCTCGCGTTTAAATCGGCGATTAATGCGAAATGTTACCATTTCCATAAATCCGCGTACAAGGAAATGGTTAAACTTTTCTTCGTTTACAAGAATACGCTCCTTGACTCTGTACAGGACTTTCAACAAAAGATTAGATATGGCGAAAACCAATATATAGCTCAAAACAATTACAACCATGATTGTTCGGTTGATAATGAAAACAAAAATAATACTGAAAATCATGAACGGCAACAAATCACCGGCAAGCCGCAAGTAGAAATCATAGAGAATGCTCTTGCCGGCAGAAGAGCCGTTTTCAATCCGCTGGATTAGCGAGCCTGTGCCGAGTTTTGCGTAGGCTTGATAGTCTATTGTGGAGATTTTACTAAGTGCGGTGAGCTTTAGGCTTTGCTCAATGCTACGTGCTAGTTTATTCTCCGGATAGTTTAACAAGTAAGCTATGATATAACATAAAATTAACGCTGTACCATAAACGACAATATTTGTTGCTGACAAGGTGCCGTCAGTAAAATTATCAATGACGATTTGAAAATACAACGGGGCAAAATTTTGTAGAAATGTCCATATCAACCCCATGAAAATAAACATCACGATAAGCGATTTATGTTTTCTTGCTACTGATTTTAAATGTTTCACAACCATTCTCCTTTTTTTGTGTATTTTCGTTAGAAACCGGAGAGTATGGTTGAGCCTTTCCGCAAATAATAACGCTCAGCATGACCGCGGAAGGTCTTTCAACCATACTGAGCTGTTACCTCGTTTTGTCCTCATGCGAGTTCGTCCTTTCCAATAAAAAATGCCGCCCCCATTGACTATGGTAGGCGGCATTATTATATCATAATCCTTAATTAAGCTTCCGTAGAACGAGATCGTTGTCCGGTACAGAAGTTCCCTGCATCAATGCATTATGCGTTAATGAATTAAAGACTTGATTTCCCCGACTGGGATTGATAGTTGCGGAAATAGCTTAATATGCCTGTATGTGGCTTAAATTGAGCGTAAAATCCGATTCTATTTTCATCGTGGGCTATGTCAATCATGTATAGGTCTTTTGTTTCGTCCAGTATGAGCTGAACTAACCTCTTTCCGATGCCATGCCCTTGATATTCAGGCAAAACTTCTAAAAGCGGAACATAAGCCGATAGAATACCATCAGAAATACAGTTGATAAAGCCAACAACAGCGTTTGTCTCGCTGTCTATTGCAATATATGAACACCAGGCATTTTGCAAAATACGCAAATGTGTTTCTTTTGAAGGCGGATTTGGCCAGCCAACAAAGAAACCACCACTAAGCATTTCTGCGCATATATTGTCCATGTTTTTCGTGTAGTTTATTTTCATAGCAATGAATACAAAAAGCCCAAAGTTGTAAGCTGGGATAAAGACAGGGCTAAACAACAAACCTTTGAATTATCGGAATAGTTGAAATCAAACTTCAATATAGTTTAAGAAAGACTATATTATGGAGTTGATTACATGAAAGAAAAAACTGAGAAAATCACATTGCCGAAAAACCTACAAAGGCAAATGCTGAAATTTTTTCTAAAAACATCTATCCCGAGAATCAAAAAAGAAAAACTTACTCTTCTATCTGAAAAAAAATCAGATGGGAGTAATCAATGAAAGAAACAAAAAGAAAAAATGTAAGTACAGGAATTTATGTTCGTGTATCAACAGATGAGCAAGTACAAGAGGGCTTTTCAATTAGAGCACAAGTCGAAAAGTTAAAATCTTATGCACTATTAAAAGATTGGGACATTTTTGATATTTATGCTGATGAGGGCATAAGTGGCAAAAACATTGTTGACAGACCAGCTATCAATAGATTGGTTGATGACATCGAAAATGGACAAGTCAATAATGTCTTAGTTTTCAAAGTAGACAGGCTTACAAGAAACACAAGAAATTTGCTTGAACTGGTAGAATTATTCGATGAATATGACTGCGCTTTTAATTCCCTAACCGAAAGCATTGATACAGATACCGCAAGCGGACGAATGTTTCTTAAAATAATTGGTATATTTGCAGAATTTGAGCGCGAAAATTTAGTAAGCCGATTGAAATTAGGATTTGAACGCAAAGCCAAAGAGGGGTACAGTTTAGCAAATTTTGTATCAAGCTATGGCTACACAAGAGAGAACGGAGAAAAGATACAAACTGTGCAGTCTGACGAGGCAAAAATTGTAAAAGAAATATTTTCAATGTTTGTCGATAAAAATATAGCCATAAACAAAATCGCAAGAATACTAAATCAAAGAAAAATTCCAACGAAGAAGAAAACAGGCTCATGGCAAGCAATGACTGTAAAGAACATGCTGATGAACCCTACATATGTTGGAAAAGTTCGATATTCCATAGCTGACAAAAGCAGATACTTTGAAGCAGACGGACAACATGAAAGTATCTTATCAGATGAAATATTTTATTTGGCACAAGAAAAAATAAAAAATACTCCACAAACAGTTAGAACGAAACGTCCAAAAGTGCAAAGCTATTTTTGTGGGTTTATATACTGTGAGATGTGCAATAATAAATTTGGTACTCACAATTACTCAATCAAGACAAAAGGCGAGGAAAAAAGCTATAAAACGTCTTATGTATGCAACGGAAAAATGAACTTGAACGAAGAAATAGCTTGTAAAAGTCCTGCTATAAGCCATACAAAGTTAGAACAAGCCTTTAGCGAATACATAGAAAAAATAAACGACATTACAGAAAATCAAGATATAGACATAGAAGATAAATCCCAAAAAGCGGAGCAAGCGTTATTAGCATCCATTGTTGACTGTGAAAAGAAATTAAGCAATTTACAGGAACGAAAAAAACAAGTCATGGAGCAATATATACAGGGGCTTATAGAATTTGACGACTATAAAAATATGATAAGCATGTTCAATGAAAATTTTGAAGCTATAGAAAATGACTTGCAACACAAAAAAGCTGAACTGCCTACTATCGCAAACACTCCCGAAATATTACCCGAAGACATAGTAACAAACCTAAAACAAAATTGGGATAAATTGGACAACAATGAAAGAATGATATTTTTACAACGTTTTATTAAGAAAATCACTCTAAAGGTTGACAAGGAGAAAGGCAAGACAACTACTGTCAAAATTAAGCAGATAGAATTTAATTTACATAATGACGCCGTCCAAGCTAAGGATTTTAGCGTTAGAGGTATATTGCGTAAAAAGAAAAGCTCTCTTATAAGAACAGGCGAAAGGTCAAATAATACCACTCGTAATACTCCTGTTCTTGTGTAGCAATAGCATAGTCAAGGGTTTAGGGTGGAGATTTTCCGCGCACTTTGCGGAAAATACTACCCGTCCCTTGACGGTGCGGGGCTTGGCGGTAGAAATAATAGTAAGAGGCTTATCGGTGGTTTTTCCGATAAGCCCCTTTTTTACCTTTTTTTCTTTTCATCTTTCTTTCTATCGTTTAAATAATACGGCTGTTTTTTTACTCGCAAATTACCGAAAGGGGTTAGCAGGACAATATCTCGGAGTGTGGCAAATTCTTCGGGCTTAATGATCCGTTTTTCCTGCTCATATGTATTTGTCGATTTTCCCTTTGGGAACTCTATAAAAGGACTACTTTGTGTACCTCGTTGCGTTACCTCTTTGTCATACGTACCAACAAGGCGTGAAAAATACTCTTGCGTTTCGGCATCTGTTGCACTTAGAATTGCTTTGTATGAGCAAGTATCAGCAATAACTTTCCGCTCGTTCATGCCATATATCAAGTCCAGTTGCGCAAGGCTTTGTATGATAAGACATATAGTAATCTTCTTGCTTCTAAGCGTTGCCAAACCGTCAATGATGGCGTTAATTTTACCAAGACGTGGAAATTCATCAAGCAAGAATAAAATGGGCTGTGCGTTGTTTTCTTGGCGTTGCTCGAAGTGCCTTAGAAACTGATTAACAATGAGTGTCAACAGATTTTTCCATTGCCGTAGTAAATGTTCGGGAATTTGTATGTAAATATCGTAACCATATTCTAAATCAGCAGGCGTGATGTTGTTCTTTTTGGATAAAGCGTTTATCAAGTTTTTATCCGTTACAAAATGTACAACATTCTTGCTAATTTCTGCTACTATTGAGGATAAAACCTTTTCGTCCATATTAAGCATACTACTAACAAAGTATGTCGCTTCGCCATCGCATAACTCCGCTATCAATTCTATAGGTGACAAGCCTTGCATTTGCTGTATGGTTTCCAAGAAAGACAATCCCTGTCCGCTATAGTGCAAAATTGAAGCTGTGAAAATATTTTGTGCGCTTTCTATCCAAAATGGGTCTTTTATATCGGGCGGTAACGGTATGATTGCTTGTGCTATTGCTCGTGCTTCCTGTGCGCGATTTTGAGAAGTACGTAAAAAATGGTAGGGGTCATAACCAAAACCAATACCAAAACGCCCACCAGCCGCAGGGTTAAATGTTTTAGTACCTTGAGTCGGTACGCGACTATTGAACATGCGCTGAAAAGAAGTTTCTCTACCCAATTCCCCTTTTATGTCAATAGCAAAAACACTACCCTTAAAACTATGCAATGTTGGAATTGCGATACAGGAACTTTTACCGCTACCAACTCCACCAACAACCATTACATGACCGTCTGACGTTTCGGGCTTAACTATATATTGGTCAACTTCATTGCCCAAAGTAACATATTTTTCGTAATGCTTGCCAAACACAACGCCTTGACGGTATCTCTTTATTATTTCGTTAAATGAATCGTCAATTTGTTTCTTGTCTTTCGGCTTGGGTGTATTTTTCGTTCCTAGCCACCATGCACCACGCACAACCTCAAAAGTTACCCTTGCTGCTATTTTTAATACATTCCACATTGGTTTTAAGTCTGCCAATTTAATTTCTGTACTCACGTTATCCCGCCTTTACATTGCTAATCATTCATCTATATGCAACTTCGGGACAAAAAAACACCGCCTTGTGAGCGGTGGAGTGAATTATAAATTTAAGATAAGAAATACCGCAGTTTAGTTAGTTCCCAGCACGTTCAGCAACGAAAGCGCCAAATTGTTCAGGAGTAAATCGGCGTCCACCTTGCCCCTGTAACGTTATGCTAAAATTATTTGGTCGATTAGGATTCATATCAGTAGAAGCAACTAAGATTGATTCTCCATCTTTAAAATCAAGTGTGATCCAGCCGATGTTAGTGTTGTTATCAACAGCGGTGTGATATGTAAATTGTGCGACAGGAGCACCATCTGGTCCTTTCAGTTGATCAGCAAAAGTATAATTAGCGTCTTCTGCCAATTCTCGAACAAGAGTTTGCTTAGTCTCTGCATTCATTGGTCCGAATCTTCCAGTCAAGCTAAGACCAGAGGGAGAACCTTGGTTACCAGTGGTTCTAATTTGAAAATGTCTATTGCGCTCTACTGGTGTTGGTGCATCCGCAACTGGTGTATCTTCGGTTGGCACATCAGGTGCGCCAGGTTCTTCTGCGTAACCATTATCACCGTTAGTTCCATTTGCCCCGTTTTCTGGCTTATCAGGAGTTATTGGAGTTCCATTTTGTGGTACATCCGGTGTAGTCGGAGTCGGTGTTACATCAGGAGTTGCTGGCACGGTATAGCCAGGTTGGTCCACTTGTGGCGGAGTTACCGCATTGCCTCCACATGCAGTTGCAAATACCATTACAGCTACAACTATTGGCAACAGAGCTTTCCTAAAAACAAATCTTTTTGGGATGCTCTTAAATGTGTCTTTTCCTGCTTGTGTTCCTTCTGAAAGTGCTAATCTTATACTCATTTTTTCTCCCCATCCAGTAAATTTGTTCATAACTTTTTTCGAAATTTGCACTTACCACTTACATATCACACTATTATTAGAGCATATTCCGACAACAAAGTCAATAATTTTCTCGTAAAACATGTAACGGTTTAACAACCGTTACTATATACCACAAATCGGCATCAGTCAATACTTATTTGATGGTTATTACACCGTTAAATAAGTATTGAGGGGCTGACTAAATGCCAACAAACAAAACGCCGTTTACGTTTAATTTAGAAGATGAATATTTGCAGAAAATGAAAGTGATTGCCAAATATGAGAC
>Ga0131853_10002398_pt1 | contig 33444 bp, 20 predicted proteins | sample TergutLab28metaG_FD_92764 | JGI IMG/M metagenome (GOLD analysis project Ga0131853, IMG submission 92764) | Labiotermes labralis P1 segment gut microbial communities from Petit-Saut dam, French Guiana - Lab288 P1 (version 2) (version 2) | ecosystem: Host-associated > Arthropoda: Insects >... | reverse complement strand
CGTAACGGCGGCGGGGGGGGATGGGGGAAAGACCGGGGACAACGACGTCAGGGGCGGAAGGGGGGGGGGAGGGGGCCATTTTGCCCCCCCCCCCCGACAATACTAGATAGGGATACAGATGCGGCAGCACTCGAACGTATGGATGCAGAGACACTGCACGCAACTGATAGCACCCCCCACCCCCGGGGTAGAAGATAGGTAGGCCGGAGGGGAGAGGATGTCGATCACCGCAATAGAGGAGATACGGGTGCAGGAAACCATAAAGGACACAGTGGGCGACATACCACAGCAGGACGGGAAGCGAGGACGCAGTGCCGACCATGCCCCTTCGCCCAGGGAGGGGGTGGAGGCCAGAACGGAGATCTATGAAGAGCGGCAACCAGTGAGGCGATAGTCCGGCGGTGGGGAGAGCAGACCGACCATCAGGAAGAATATGGACGTGGAAGGGGGTACACTGGGGTGGAGCACAAGCGGGGCCGAAGAATGACAACCAGTGGCCGGGGATGAGATGCAAAAGACAACTGCTGCGACCGGTCCCAAAAAGGCAAAATACTGAAAATATACAAGCAGGAAAACACACCCCCTGTGCATCGGAGTAGATCGAGAACTACGGGAACTACTCTTCATTGAGAACGAGGCGCCCCACTTTGATAATACTCGCGATGCCCAATAGCTATAAAACCGCGACCCTCAACATTAATGGCCTCGCTACGACACCCTGGATAGCGATGTTGGAAGATTTTTTACACAAACACGAAATAGATATTATTTTTCTAGAAAAAGTCACGAGGCCCGTCTTTGATGATATCCGAGGTTTCGTAGCACACACCAACATAGGCACTATTGGGCGGGGTACGGTAATCCTGACACGCGACAACATACAGCTCACGAACATAGTATGTCTCCAGGCTGGGAGGGGAATGGCGACGATGTTCAAAATGTAACCCTAGTGGACATCTATGCACCATCTGGCGCAGAGAGACGGAGGGAAAGGGAATGGCTCTTCTCGAGAGACCTCCCATACCTACTACAAGACATCAAATATGGACACCACGAGACACCAAAACTACACACGGCGCTGCAAGGGCGCGCCACGTATACACACTAAACCAGTAGGGGGCTTCGCGGATTGATAGGATATACGCGTCCCGTAATCTAAGCGGCAACAAACGGGTGCGGAAAAGAGATTCGCCGCGTTTACTGACCACCTAGCAGTGGTGCTATTATTAGCTCTCATTGTCACCACCACGCGGCGCAGACGCAGCTATTAGAAGATGAATACGGCATTACTGCGTGATAAAAGTTTCCAGAGACAAATGCGGAAACGTTGGGCAGAATGGGCCAAACAAACTACAAATTACCCCACCATGGTGACGTGGTGGGAAAAGGATGCGAAAGTGTACATCAAGAAAGTTTTAATCCGGGAAGGGACTGACAGGCGACGGAAGAAGAGAGATGGGAAACTTCTATTACGCCTGTCTTTATGACATACTGCAGTATCCGCTCCAACACGCGGAAAGGAGGGCAGCGATTAATTGTCTAAAAGCTACGGTTGTACACCTACATACTGACAGGTTGGCACGACGATAGATTGAGTTATGAACCCAAGACATATTCCAGGAGGAAGGGATGTCCCTCCTCCACCTGATAATTGGAGACAGCGGAGGGCGCCGAGAGCTATCTCGGAGGTGCAGGATCAGGATTACGGAATACAGACATCAGGAAGGGATATCGTGCGTGTGTTCAGTGATTACATACGAAGCAAATATCGTCCAATGCAATTAGACGAGGAATGAGTTAGGACAATGGTAGAGGCGGGACGCGGCCGTTTGTCTGATGGAGTGAGACGCTGGAATTGCCAACTACCGCCGAAAAGCTGAAAGCAGCGGCGTTCGAAGGGGACGGAAAAAATCTCCCGGCAGGGACGGTATAGGGCTCGAGCTCTTCAAAGTACTTTGGGAAAACATAACATGTGACATGAGAAAACTGTTTAGTAACATGTTCAGGGACCGGCAACTGTTAGGTTGACCGAAACAAAGAGTCGTCGTATGTATTCCGAAAATCGTGAGGCCCAACACACCCGAGGATTATAGACCTATAACACCGCTCAACACGAATTACAAAATACTATCGATACTGAAAGCCGCCCGTTTGAGGCCCATCCTTGCGGAACTGCTCCATCCTAGCCACTATTGTGGCGTGTCAGGAAACACGATCTTGGACGCGGTGGCCACAGTACGGAATGCCACTGAATACGCGGAAACGACACGGAGCCCATTATGTGTGGTATCCTTGGACTTCAAACAGGCCTTTGATCGGACCTCGTACACATACCTCCTGACAGTCATGCGTAGCTATGGTTTCGATGCGGGATTCATAGAACATATTGAGATGATGTACTAAAATGCCACTTCGGTTCTACAAGTCAATGGAAAACTATCTGCTACCATTCACATCCAATGTGGAGTGCGGCAGGGTTGTTTCCTCAGTATGATATTCGCCCTATATCTGAAACCTTTGTGATGCTACCTGGATGACCGACTACAGGGACTCCGCGCACATTGAAGGCAGAAGAAGACAACAGTGATCACATACTCTGATGATGTCTATCTTGGTGACTTCGTTGGAGGACGTGAGAACGGTCCGTGACTCCATTGCATGCTACGAGAAGGCGACTGGCGCCACTTTGAATGTTGCGAAATTGCGCGCATTAATTGTGGGCACTTGGGACACATCGTGCGATATAATGGGCGTACCCTATAATGAGGAAATAACGATTCTTTGCGTCAAAATGATGAACACCGTGAAGCATTCGGCGCTGGCCAGTTGGACTAGAGTGACGTCCGTGGTACGCAATCAGGCACGAAAGGCGTATAGCAGAGAAGTCAACATAGCACAACGTATAACATATGTACATGTCTATATGCTCGCAAAATTATGGTAGACTGCGCAAGTGCTACAGCCCCCCAGTGAGTGCCTCCGGCAAATTGTATCGGCCATAGTGTGGTTTATATGGCAGGGCACCATATTCAGGTACCGTTACCAACACTGAAGAAACGTAAAGATGACAGTGGATGGGGCCTGGTAGAGGTGAATACCAAATGCTGCGCACTGCTGATAACACGGATCTGGCTTCCGGGACAACGAGAGGGACCATGCTGGAGGCATGGCAGCAGCACTGGAAGCTGAATGTGAAGGGAGAAAATCGCCCCCGTGTAAGGCACACTCGCCACACCCTCGAATACCTTCGTACCTACCTCCAGGAAATGGCGTACCTAGAACCCTACGAACAGGGTGAGCGCCCTCGAACATTGCGTAGGAGAGTGTCCTGGACATTACGAGGGATGTTGGTGGGCAACACGCCGCGCATAATACGCATCATGAAACTCCATCCTTCCGCAGACTGGGAGAGAATATAGATAACCTGCATGAATGTTGAGCGACGGAGGCAGTAAAAATGTACTGTTATGTAGTGATACAGGACATTCTGCCTACCAATGAACGATTACATAAGATTCGCCTGCTCGACTCATCACTGTGCAGCCACTGCGGAGAACCGGATACTGTCCAACATAGAGTAACAGTATGTGAAGAGGAGGCGCGGATCTGGCAATGGACTAAACGACGCATAGCATGGATACTGCGAATCGACCCGGCCCATATACCCCCTGACTGGACAACGAGACCCGTTCCAGCTATGGCCGCCTAAGCGACACCGGGCCGTGTTATGGATACTGGCGCAAATGGTGTGGTACAGAATCAACGAAGTTCGAGCATGCGCTGAGCAAGATCACAGCGACTTCCTTCGACGGACCGGCCGGAAGGGATATCAGGTCCAACGTCGATGACAGACGTAAGTCGGGAACTATCTCGAGATCCTATGACTTCTCGTCAACCACGAGAAGGCGACACCGGGGAGCGGCAGCACTGAAGTGGCAGTGGTAGAGTTGGTTGGCGAAGGCAGGGGGTGGTAGCGGCCGCTGACCCATGTAAGTATGGTGCGTGTACCGTAGGGGCATAATGGCATACGAGCTGTAAAAGGACAATGTCCACGTACGTGGAGGACTCCCAACTAAGGTAAGCAGTGGAGATGGACGAAGAGGAGGAATGTTCGCAGCCTCGCAGGAGCTGGTGGAGCATTTGGGGGAGTAACAGTACCATACGTGGCCCTCAGGCGTGCAGAACGAATCTTTTGTGCAGAACAAAGTGCTGGGGTAAAGCAGTGCGTGTTCGGTGTACCATGAGAGTAGTGTACTGTACAAGCGACGAAGTGGATCGACAGGTGCTGTTGTGTGGTGGAGTGATTAATGTCACTTGCCTTACGGATGCAATGAGTGTCGGGACGATGTTGACAGCCTTTGTGACAGCATTGTGTTGAAATGTACACAGTGTAGCTGAATAAAATGTATGTTCGGAAAAAAAAATCCCGCTGACGGCATGGATGTTCGTCCACTTTTGTTTGTAGCTACCTCTGTGCCGAGACGAGTTGATTATTCTTACAGGCGATATCTACGCACTGAATGTGTCTAACTGCATGTGATCTACGTGGTATAAACCCCAAAACAGGTGGGCTAGATCCGATTTTGGCTGTAGCGCCACAGGAGTATCATTGTTATCAACAACATTCAAAATCCTATACAAGAATATCCTGTGAAGGTTTCAGTCCGTATGCCGCAGAAATTGTTGGGATCACATATGTGAATTTCGATGCACAAACTCAACTACTGATCAGATATTCTCTATTCGTCAGATACTTATGAAAAATGTGAAAATAATGAGGAAGCACTGCAGCTGTTTACAGGCTTACAGCACACCTATAATTTGGTTATGAGAAAGAATTTGTGTAAAATTCTCAATTGTTGTGGTATCCCCACAAATAAAAACAAGGTTAATCACAATGTCTTTAGTTGTATCTTACAGTAAAGTCAAGATTTCCTTCCCTGAGAAACATATTATGGGAGCTGCATACTTTTTCCTTCCACTTTTCGAGCATCACGCGTTAAGGCTCGAAGACCTGTGTCGAGCTGTGAAACAATTCTGATGACCCAATCCACTGAAGGGTCCCAGCGATGTATTATTCTTGGGGCGATCCCGCAAATTTGCGAAACCCCGAAAAACAAGGGATGAGTTTACCTTAAAGGTGTGGCATATGTAATTTTAATTTCATACTTTAATATTAAAACCGCAGGCATTTTCAAGTTCATACTTTAATATTATAATCTATATCTTCCCGAGTTAATACTTTACTGTTTGTGACTAAATCTATTTACAAGATAATACTGTAACAGTGAGACCAAACGTAGCCTACATTATCTTTATCGTTGCACCGTGCATTTTGTAGATTCATTTAATTAACAAACCAACTAATGCATACATATATTACTCAAAATTCTAAAACTTTTACATTAAAACGCTCCTACATGTTTCTATCATAAAATAATCCCCAGGGAGCATACACTGTTCCTTGCTAAAGTTAAAGTTTAAAAACACTTAGTGATTAACTACGTACGATCCACCCACAACATACGACATGCTGCCACAGCACCAAGTTAACATAACGAAGTTAATCACTAAGTGTTTTTAAACTTTAACTTTAGCAAGGAACAGTGTATGCTCCCTGGGGATTATTTTATGATCGAAACATGTAGGAGCGTTTTAAAGTAAAAGTTTTAGAATTTTGAGTAATATATGTGTGCATTAGTTGGTGTGTTAATTAAATGAAGTCGTCCACATTCTTCCAAGTCGTCAGCTCTTCCCCTAGGTCCTTCCAAGAAAATGAACAGCACGAATGTTACAAACTTGTGATTTAATTAAAAACACTGTCAGTCGCTGCCCAATGTTAGGATAAGTAGTGAATAATAAAAATAAAAAAAAAGAAAGTATGAGGATCCCGAAACTTTCTTAGAAACAACCTGCGAAATCGGAGAAAAATATGTCATAATTGCAAGACTGCGAACGTATATGTGGAGCTTGGACCGGCAACGTACATGCAGTAGCTACAGCCACTGTACCAAGAAATTCCTTCTTCCAGCACTTGTAGTGCAGTCAGTAGGCTCGCTGAGCTCTTACCGCCGTGCTGATAAGTTCTTAGCGCGACTTACTTCCCGATGTCGTAGGACGGAATCGATAGTGTCGTTGGAAGCTAATATGCTGCTCAGATCAAATAATATGTGCTTGCTGCAGATTCTCGAGAAACTTAAGAGGGATGAAAGGCTACTTACATGTTTAATTTTCACGTAAGAATTATCAATTCGGGCTAAGAACTTATCAGCACCCCTGTATAATACGTTTCGTGTTTTACTGAGCCAGTTGCGATAAGTCAATTTTCGCTCATTTCTGCAGGATATTTTCACGCCTTCTCTCATCCGAACAGAAGAAACACCGGCTGGTTACAACTGCCCAGACTAGACACAGCATCCGCCTCTAACTAGTTACCTTCCACGACTTCGAAGGTCTATTAATAACTACTCGGAAGTGACTGAACCTTCTGCACATAACGAGGCTAGGAGCTGACCATTTATACCTACACAGTACAGGCCTTTATTGTGGTAAGACATTTTATGCTTGACTGGGAATATGTGTGTGTTATTTGTGGAATGCGGCTAGGAATTAATTTCAATCTCTGACGTGTGGCGTTAATCGTCCACCTCGAAGCATCATTCAACAACACGTGACAGCTGAAAACGGAATAGGGAAGAAAGGAGGGAGCGAGAAAATACAAAATTTTATAAAACACTCAAAGAGGAACTTTGTGAATTTCCGAAAGATTTTAACATCTTAACATCACAATGACAATGGGACAGGTCTTCCTATGAGCATTGCGGTTTCCCCCTGTCAGTATCACCCTATCATTTCTACATACTCATCTCAATCTTCATGCTGCAATTTTCAAAACGACAAGCAGGCGAAGCCTTGTTTGTCTTCCAGCAAAGTAAAGCTCCTTCGGATATCGGGGATTATTGGAGAGAATGTGGGAAAGAGCACACCAAGGAAACTGGACACCTCAACGCAACCGCCATTTCCAAGAAGCGTCGCCCATTTTGAGCTGAAATTCAGTTGCCCGATCAGCAACCGCACACTGAGGAAGCGGGCTAGTTGCTCGCATCATCCTTGTATGACTGAATAGCAGTAGCAATTTTTCAATGCTGTGCACTTAATTTCTGCAATGTCTCTGACAGCTGACAGTTGTGCAGTGAACGACGGGAGTGCAGAGCGCAAAATACTAGAAACGGAGTAAAACTGATAACTGGTATCAGCACGGCTAAATAATCGATGACAGCAAACATAGCATATAAAATCTGAGCAGCATATCAACAAAGTAAATCCACCTTATCATACGCAATAGGTATTTGTACTAAACAAGAGAAAAATCGATAACCAAGACCAGTGGCAAGCCAATTACTCGAATCAGTACGTGGACATTTACCCAATAAATTTTAACGTTTAATTTTCAATTGTTACTTTCATTTTAAAATCCAGGCCGTAAGGTAAATTTCTGAGGAATTTGAGCATCACAGTATTTACACAACCGTCTAACTACATGCTACAATATCATAAATTACAATACTGTTGTAACAGATATGTTGTAATATTTGAGAATCCCTCATATAAAAACACTTTACCTTATTTTCAAGATTTTGTAGAAGAACGCCTGACGATGATCTTTTCCGATCGAAACATGTAGCATTTGAAAGAAACAATAACGTATTGTGTTAGACGGAATAGTCTTACCTCTGTGATTAATTGTACACAACTTGATGGAGATCATTACAGTGTGCCCATTCCTTCTTCCGTGACAATGTAAGTTCGCGTGCATACATTGTTTCTAAAGAATTTAACCAGGATCCGAACTCTTTAAGTCATTTCATAGAATGAGCATTGAAAGCTTTTCTTTGTTAGCGGAACGGGAACTCAAGTACTAAATGACACAAATTTTCGTACGGCTGTGTCAGCAGAGGGAAGAATACAGATTATTCTGAGGTAAGGAATATATATACACTGGTTGCTACAGATATTCCACCTATATGTAAACAAATAACACATTGCTGTGTGATAATGGGTTTTCTACACTGCCGTTCCTCTGTTGTTACGGTGTATGTCATGCATGATTATGAAATACGGGTGCCCTTCATTGTTATTACTATTATCATCATCATCATCATCATCATCATCATCATTAATTCTGTCTCCAGTAACTTTAAAATAAAAGAGAGTTATTCCGCTCTTCTTTAAGAGAGTTCATCGCAGATGTTGAAAGTTTGTGCCAACCCAATGGATGATCTCCTTCGCTTTCTGTATTGTCTAATATCTCATCAATCATTTTTACAAATCCTGTTTTAAAAATACGCTTTCGCTTCGCATTCTTCATTTTCATGTCAGCAAGCAGACTACGCAAAATTCCCCGTCTGGGTCTGGGGTGTTTCCCAGAGAATGTTGTTTCATGTATTCCATGAATCATTTATCAACAGCAGGGGGTACGCGGTGGCACAGTTGGTTGAGGAACTGCGCTACAAGTCGGAAGGTCGCGAGTTCGATTTTCGATGGTGTCAATGGAATTTTTCATTGACATAATCCTTCTAGCCGCACTATGACCCTAGGGTTGACTCAGCCTCTAAAAGAAATGAGTTCCTGGAATATTTCCTGGGGGGGGGGGGAAAAAGTGGCTGGGGGGTTGGGCTGATAACCTAACCACCTTCATGTGCCGATTGTCTTGAAATCTGCAAGCCTCAACCTCTTACACCGAACCCTCTGGGCCTGTCCAGGCCTGTAATGGGATTGCTTTGCCTTTATTTACCAACAGGAACTTCCTTCGCGAAGTAACCTCTGCTTATAATCACTACGGTTGCTTTCACGAAAAGAAGCCTCGCTGATTTATTCTTAACGCATGTAGAAGCAATTCCACCTCAGTGGGGTTACGTCAGTTGAAAACAGGTGACAATTATGCAGTATGAGAACTCTCATAACTGATAAGTTGTAAGCAACAAATGTCATAATATTTTTTGCCTTAATTAGCTTACTCTTTACCGTGATTGTATTATAAGTTTTACTCAGAAAATACTATGCCTCTTACATGTCATGCGGAAATCTATCCCGCGCCAAATCCACTCCGGACATAAATCAGGTGGCTCTTGACATAAAGGCCTGGCTACTGCTCTGTTAACGGTACAAAAGCAAAATTAGTGGCTTCATCGACCTTTTGTGTCAAATGAAAACGCATAAAATAAATCACACAAAGGAAACTAGACCACTAAAGCGCAACGCATCTTTGGTGAAGATTGCCTTGTTCAGTTTCGTGGCAGAGGAGTTTCTTCGTCTTCCTCGAGTGGCGTTGCAGTTCCGCTGCAGTTTTCTCGGTGTGCGCAGCACAATTCAGTTCCACGTGTTCAACTCGGATTGGCACAAATTCTTGGAAACTGCTGTTTGGTGTTTGGTGTTCGCTCGCCCTTACTTTCACATTTTTCAGACTTCCCGTTTAATGGCGCCACGCTTCTCATCTTCGTCACGTAAGCAGTTTGCAAGAAACGTTTACATAAAATTTGTGGGTATTATTATTTACGATTTACCTCTACAAGAAATATCATGTGTAAAACAAATACCAACCACGAACTGTATTAAACTAACGCATTTCTGAAATTTTGACATTATATTACAAATACATTATCCATCATAAATTTGTACCTAAGTTTTTGGTTAGCATTCCTGCTTCATTACTCGTTAATTCACATTTTCGGTCTTCACCCACAGGTCTGCTGCGCTGAAGATTCTTAGGGTTCCCTCCAATTCCTCCAACAAAATTTTGCAATTGTCAGGGACACAATAGCTTCCTTACACTTTCAGAGCAATTCACTACTTACTCACATTACCCGATTTGATGTTCTTTGAAATATGTGTAATTGAAAAGGCGTCGATAAACTAAACAAGAATAGATAATGATGTATTACATTTATGACTACTGATATTTCTAAATTTGTCCATCATGATTGTCCAAATATAATACAGTCTAAAAATTCAAAACTGTAAACAGCGTATCAAAAAGCGCATTTTCGTATTTTTGAATCACCACAAGCAAGAAAGTTAAAAAATATATATATCGTTCCCAACGTAATGTGTGCAAAGATGCATACATTGACAAATTAATCATTACACAAAGCACAGAGGATAAGGAGGAGGTGGTGGTTTCCCGTACGTTTTAAATCACGACACTATTCTTGGTTGTTGAATTATTAAGTGAAACCTCTGCGTGCAATTTCTGTTATTAATATTTTACATATTCGACTAATGCACGGATTATAGATCAAACAAAGAACATATAAACTTAAAGTGAAGTTCTTACTGTATATTGCAGACACCCAAGGTTCAAATTTCTACCCTGATACCAGCCCCTCTAACGGAGGTTTTCGGTGCTTACCACCAGTTCGTCCACAAAAACGCCACGGTAATAGGCAACCAAAGCAAGCACTGTTTCCTGTCACATCCATTTCATTGCATTATTCATTCATATCCGTACCATTAAACGGTATTTAGTTAGATGTACTAACAGCGTCGTTAAATAAGCAATAAGCAGTCACACACAACAGGAAGTTAACAGCAGAAGTGGCAAAGCTTGATTTCCTAAAACACAGATTTCGATTCCGGATTCTGTACACTGGTGCTGATTCTGTTGAATAAAACACACACACAAAATCGTGCTTCTCCGTTTGCGTAAGCTTTCTTGTACAAAGGAACATGTCTGCACTCATTGTCACAAACCTAAGTCCACTTGTTCACTTCTCATATGCATGAAAATTGTAGCAGGCCTGCCATCTTGTTAATTTACATTCTACAGAAATATTACCCCACAAAACGTTTCATATAATGTAAAGACATTTAAAAACATTAATCCAGACCCCTGATGTAAGTGACGCTAGTGTCGCTCGCCTCCACCTCAAAAGTTTTCGTTTCTCTCTTATGGTAAGTTCGTAAAATGCCCTCTAATGCATTACATTCAGTAGCAAGTTTCGTAAAAATCTGCTCACTGTTTAAGAAACTGAAATGAACTCACAACAACCCCCCTATACTGCCCCACCCCCAAACATGACAGGGTCATCTCTTACGAAGGTTATCCTCCCCCCCTAATTTTATTGACAGAAGTCACCCCGCTGTGTTTCGCAAATTAATAATATATATTAATATATATACATATATATATATATATATATATATAACACTACCAAAGACAACTATCGCATTACAAAAACACTGATTTTGTCTTCATAAATTGCAACTTGTTTCAACCCGATTTGGTCATTATCACGTTTGCGTTTCATACAACAGTCAAAGGGTTCTGTGACTCTTGCAACAACACACCCTGAGATAACAACGAGAAAACATTCAAGAACTTCACCGGATACTAACCAGTACAAAACAGCCCAATTTAACGCTTACATAAAGAATGTACAGTTAATAAATAAAAGTAGACGAAAATTAAATCTGTAACGTAGTTTAATACTAAATACACTACTTGTATATCAATACAACTATTGTTCCTAAAATAATAAAGTTACCTAATAGCTACGCGAGGTCAACGTACACTCATTTACAAATATAATGATATAAACTGAACTGAAAATAAAACGAAGGACGATGACTTTTTAAGTCGAAACATGTCGCTTTAACTTATGCTTTTATTATATAGTTGTGTTGAATGGAATATATATGAACAAAGTGAAAAGAAAAGGAAAGAAGACTAATTCTGTTTTCACTTACACTAAACTTAATGAAGAAGGGATTTTTTACTAAATTTAATACTTACTTACTCCATGGAGTAGAGTCCTTCTTGAGAAGCTAACCGGTTTGCAGTTAGCCAAGAAATTCCCCGAATTTTATGGAACCCGAAGGTTCATTACCACATTCACAAGTGCCCGCAACCTGTCCCAATCCTCAGCTTGCTCGATCCAGTCTATACCCCCCACATCCCACTTCCTGAAGATCCATCTTAATATTATCCTCCCATTTGCGCCTGGGTCTCCCCAGTGGTCTCCTTCCCTCGGGTTTCCTCACCAAAACCCTGTACAGCCTCTCCCCTCCCCCATACGCGCCACATGCCACGTCCATCTCATTCTTCTTGATTTTATCACTTGCACAATATTTGGTGAGGAGTACAGATCATTAAGCTCCTCATTATGTAGTTTCCTCCACACTCCTGTTACCTCACCCCTCTTAGACCCAAATATTCTCCTCAACACCCTATTCTCAAACACCCTCAGCCTACTTTCCTCCCTCAATGTCAGCGACCAAGTTTCACACCAATATAAAAGAAATGGCAAAATTATAGTTCTTTATATCTTAATCTTTAAATTTTTTCGTAGCAAACTGGGAGGCAAAATATTCTGCACCGAATGATAGCCAGCATTCTCTGACTTCAATCTGCTCTTAATTTCTTCCTGAATAGAATGTTTATATGTTAAAGTTGCTCCCGAATATTTTAACCCTTCCACCCTTTCAAATGAAATATTATCAATTTTCATACTGTGACTGTTTCCTGCATTCTGATCTCGAGACATGACCATGTACTTAGTTTTATCCGCATTTACTTCTAGTCCAATCTCCTTACTAGCCACTATCAAAGCTGCTGCGTTTTCCTACAGGAAAACGAAGACGCTTCCTCCCAATATATTAACATCAACGTCATAAACCAGCAGCCGATGTGTACCATTTAATTTCAAACCATTCTAGTTCACCTGAACCCTCCTAATGGCGTACTCTGAAGCAAAGTTGAAAAGTAATGGCGATAGAGCATCTCCTTGTTTCAAATCATTCCTAATAGGAAACATGTCGGACAAATTCTTGCCTACCCGGACTCTGCTATATGTTTCCGTCAGACACATTTCTATTAGCCTTACCAGTTTCATGGGGATACCAAACTCAATGAGAATTTTTTTTTATTTTATTACCGTGCAATGTGATAACAATATTTATTAAGACCAACTATGTGCAATTAGTTGGTCTTAATAAATATTGTCAATGAGAATATTATATAAGACCTCCCTCCTAATTGAATCATGGGCTTTCTTGAAGTCTATATATATAGAGCTGATGCACTGCTTCAATGGATTCCCATTTTTTTCCCAAATATTTGACGAATGCAGAATATACGATCAGTAGTTGACCTGATGCGTCGAAATCCACATTGATGATCCCCAATTATTTCCTGTGTATATGGAGTTAAACTTGACAGCGGGATGTTGGATAAAATTTTGTATGTAGTTTGCAAAAGTGATATGCCCCTATAATTACTACAATCTGTTTTAACACCCTTCTTATAGATAGGTATTATGATCGACTCCTTCCACCCCGCAGGCAATTCCTTCTTATTCCGAATAGAAGTAAAAAGTTTATGAATCTCACAGCGAATTGTCTTAGCCCCTGCTTTAACCAATTCTGCTGGTATTTGACCAATACCTGGTGATTTGTGGCTTTTTAGCTTGTCAGTAGTCAACTCAACGTCAGAAGCACTTGGCTCAGTGGCTCCCTGTCACCACAGCATGGCGCATCCTCAGGTTGCGGATGGAGGACCGGCCTCCGATATGGAGGGTAGCTGCGAATATATTGAATAAGCAGTCGCGGACAGCCGACAAGGAGTGGTGCTCCAGCTTGGGGTTTTGGCGAGGTGCTAACAACTCTTCTCTGTTAAAAAGTATTTTGTTACGAAATATTCACAGACTAGTTTTAATACAATCGTAAATTTAAAACATGTCGACGTCAATTCAAATAACTGTTACAGTCAAAAGTAACTAGCTTCATCAAAAAATAAACACAACTACAAATGTAGTTTCATTATAGTGTTTAAGCTACATTAGGGTGAATTGTGATAAAACTGTAATAAAGCTGTGAAGAAGAAAATTCAGTCCATAGAATGATAATTGTAATGATAAAACTAGCGTATTTTATATATTTCACAAGCCTGCTAGGCTTCGTTATCTGTGTGTTATTAAAAGTAAATTGTTAATTACGTTTACCCCGAATATTTTCTCATGTCTTCCTGGTAATGTTGGTTGTAAAGAATTAGAACGCATAAAAATACATTAATAAGGTGAAACAGACTTATGATTAACTTGAGGACAGAAATTCGCATTCGCCATAGTGGACAACATGACTTTTCTTTTCTTAGACAATAAGACACACAAGATAAAAGCAGGTAAAAATATTTTAGCGCTCCCTTCGGCAGTAATAAACTCAGGAAATTAATTTCGTAAATAAAACACTTTCTGCAGGCACACCTGTGCAACATAAAGTCCAAACCATACGCATTTAGATCTGCTATCACTAGCTAGCAACATATCGGGAAGCCAGATATATGCCATTATATGCAGCGACCATAAATCATGCTGTCATTTCCAGGAATGGACGATAGACTGCAGCGAAGGATTTGCCCAATCATGAACCGATAGCAAGGTTACGCAATACATTTATTCTATTAAATCAGTGTCTCCCAGTATGTGGTCAGATTATTCAGCTCCGCGGGCCTAAAAATCTATGTACTTTGTATGATAATCTAAAAGTATTTTTGCTGGGTTCTTCTTAAATTATACACTACGTACGTAATTCATAATCTTATTTATTATGACAACCTTATACTAAATTCATACGTTTATGAGCGCATAGCAAAGCACCTACTAAGACATCACTGATAAACTAGGCCTATCTATTTCTTATGGAAGTCTTCTATATCATGTTGTTGAACACGTTGTGTTTAGTGCACTCAAAAAACGTTGAATTATTATGACTTCCTTACTTTACAAAAAGGAACAGAATATTGCAATACTTATTTGTATGTAATGTCGCCCTCATGGCCCCGCAAAATGGTAGCTTGATGCATTAAGCCGCAAATGGTTGTCAAAAGATAAAAGGGTCACTAATAATTCGCAGAGGGCTATAATCTTCAAGCAACAAAATCAGACAGGACAGGAGGAAAACATCAAAACAAATGAATATTGAACCTGGACCCTCACGATGGTCATTATGCTAGAAAACAAGTTTAATGTTTAACAGGATCAGGCATCCATCCCGGATCCTGGCAGAGGTATCTTAGAATACAAAATTAATAAACCGTACCTCTTATCATAGTGACAACAAATCAGTTGAATACGAAAAGGACTAAACCTCAAAATCTTATGTTTTAGAGTCGTTTCTAAATCTAGTTCTATTCATTGAGGTTTTAGTATGTCAAGGAGAAGACGTGCAAGAGGAAACGTCTCTCATAAACCACGGTACTCACAAACTTCAAACGAAAGTTATTTTCGACATATGTAACATGTTATGCGCAATACAAAGCAAGCTTTTTTAAGATTTCCTCCTGTGGCGCTGCAGCCCAACGCGGGCTATGGTCTCCTCATTCTTGAAGTTTCTAGATCACACATAAGGACTCACCACAGGCGGTAGAACTCCTCTGGACGAGTGATCAGCTCGTCGCAGAGGCCTCTACCTGACAACACGCAACACTCACAACAAGCAAACATCATCCTTGCCCCCGGCGGGATTCGAACCCGCAATCTCAGCAGACGAGTGGCAGCAGACCTACGCCTTAGACCACGCGGCCACTGAGAACGGTTGCTTCTTAAATTCTGGCTTATATTAAAGAGTTCCCTTCCAATTAAGAAAATCTTTGTGTAAACTTACTTAATCCAATTATTTATGTTTGTTTGACTCAAAACATAATGGTGATTTCGTAGCAAAATTGTTCAATATGTTGAGCATTTTCATTTCAATGTTTGCATAAGAACGTTCATAGTCGTGTTTGTATACTACATATTCCTAACGATTTACAACCCTTAAAGAACAGTAGCAGAACCCGTAAAATCAGGAGTTACTATTGAAGCTTTTCAACGGACTCGGTTCTGAATCATTTCCGCCCATTTGCCATTTCACCTTCAAGTCATCCTCTTTTTTCATTCTCCGCCTTCCAGGTAGCTATTTTACAAAACATTTCTGAACCAAAATTCTGTACGCATTCCTCTTCCCCCCCCCCCCCCCCCCCCTCACCCTACAAATATCTTACACTCTTTTCTTTACTCATTACACCCTGTTATTTTTTCCTTTCCCCCCCTCCCGGGTACTATTTTTAAAAAAATTTTTGAACCAAAAATTCTTACCCCTTCCCCTTCCCCCCCCCCCCCCATCGTAACTCAGAATATCGTAGCATCCTGTAATTTGTCGTCATAAAAATATTAGTTGACTCGCATAAATCACAGAGGCCATAACTAAATTACTGACTTGATTTATTCTCCTTATTTCCGAATATTTTACTCGTCACTGTGTTTTCATATGTCTTCAATTAATGTCATCTCAGATAAACCAGGTTCGCACGGCACCATTCGCACCATACACACGACCTACGCAGCGGCTCTCAAGACCACCACCCATAAAAAAAAACTCGGTGCAGATAACCATATGCTGCAACTCAACATCTAATGCTCCTGATGATGGGCGTACGTACCCGAAACATGTCGAGCTAAGAATACATCAATAAAATTACCTAGTTACATCAAGTTGGCATTTCAGTTTATTTCAGAAAGTTATATCTCTTTTACAGGAAACTAACAGGCAATGTAAAGACAAATAAGGCAAACTAAGAGTTGTAAAACAACAATTGTTTTAATTAATACCCACTCTTCATTTACGATTGTTTAGTGATGATGTAAGCTGCTCAAACTATAAAGCGTTAGACGATAGGATGTTTAGTGAATAATGTATCGGAAGGGAAGTGGAAGGATGTGTTTGTGACCTCATTTCAGAAGCTGCCCCTTCATGACCTGGAGGGACGGGGAGACACAACAAGCTTCAGGAAATACAATTGCCGTCCTTTCCGAGACTTGAAAGTTGGCCCACCAAAAAACACCCAGTTCTATAGGGAGTTATTTATATCTTTCTTAATACTCTTCTGGAGAAATTATGAAGTTGTGTCACTTCCAGTTAGCAGACTCTGAAAAAATGCTCATGCGACTGGCATTGGAAGGAATTCAGAAGGTTGCAGCTTGGATGTGTAATGTAACGCCAAATGTTGTTAGTTCGTATAACATAAAAAAAATCGTTGGGTAGACGCTACAGAAGAGTTCACGTGTGAAAGTAGAATTATGGTGGCAAAGATATGTAGTCTAAAATTATAAAGCAATGTACGGTACATATCTGCTTTTGAAAGATTAGCTGTGAGGAACAGTTCAATGAAAACTACCTGATTACTTGACAGCGTCGTCTACCTATTACAGTAAAACTGCACATCTGTTTTTATCTGCTCGACTTTCACAGCATCCTGTCTATGCAAACTTAAAAATTGAAAATAACAGACGTGTCGGGGGTATTGTAAGAGTGCCGCCTGATTAAGGGTTCTCTTACACAGTCTTCCAAGATACGTGCATTACTGAGGAAAACACTTGCAACGCGACAGTGTACTTGATCATGTAGCCTATAGGAACAAAATTTGGAAAGCAGTACATGGCTGACCGCTGCTCCATTCACAGTCTTTAGTTCAGCATCAAGTCCTGTATTATACCTGATGCTCCTTTCTCCTCTGTTTTATCATCATTATAGCCATCGTTATTGTCATTATTCACTTTTTTTCTTTTTCCTTCGTTTTTCAGTTTAAATATTCATATTCACCAACCCGCAGTGTTTGTTTTCTCTTCTTTTCGACTCGAGCTATGATCTTTTCATACAGCCTAATTGCCATTTTGTTAAGTAACGGGCTGCAGTAGAGTCGACCTGCGCCCATTTTACTGAACAATCCCAAACCTACACAATCGACATACAAAGGAAATGCGAGGAACTATCTGCCGACACCAGTAAATAACGTAGGGCATTCGACTAGCTGGGTTAGAAACTTCGGCCACAAAGTTATAGAGAGTGTCCGTCGCAGTGACGACTGTGGAGCAATTTAGTCTCATGAAATACTGTAGAAGACCATAAGCCAGTAACATCAATTATGAGAGTGGAACGGTGAAATACAGCACCAGCATTACGATTGGGAAAACATTACTTACTCGAGCAGATTAATCGAAGACCAGCACGGAGTCTCAGCATGCAGCATCGAGCACAACGCCTAGTATTTTTATCCCCCCATGGCGCGACTGTCCCTACAGGGCCAGGACCTCCTCATTATCGAGACTTCACGACCACACCCAGACACACCACACTTGGTAGGACTCCTCTGGGCACGCGATCGGTCCGTTGCAGAGACCTCTACCTGACAAGACACAACACTCACACGAGACAAACATCCATGCCCCGCTTTGTATTCGAACCCGGACTCCCAGCAAGCGAGCGGCTGCATACCCACGCCTTAGAACGCATGGCCACTGGGATCGGCCAGGTATTTCTACACTGTTGCATAATCTTCAGGTGTATTTTGTTTGATCCCGTTACAGGCCCGGTGTGGCCCAGGAGTTTGGTAGAGGTATAGCTCTACTCTTCCATGACCGCAGCACTAGAAGGGAGTGAGTGGTCGGCAGTACGCCTCGGCCGCACTTTAACCCCGGGAAAGAGCCGGTACCCATTTTACAGGAGAATGGGTGGGCCCCAGGGCCGGTCTGGACGGGCGGAAAATCTCGTCGCCATTGGGATTCGATCCCGGACCGTCCTAACCGGCCCACCTGCAGGTGTATCTACTAAAAAATGCGAAATAAAGCTGTACCCTATCGGTACAGAAACAAGTACAGTTGCATTCTATAATACGACAGCAGGATAGTCGCCTAATATGGAGCAGCGTACGTTTTTTTGGCCACAATTACGACAGAGCCAGCAGTCATCATGTAACGTTCAGTGTTTTGTGAAGCTTAGCTCTCCTGCATTAAGCAAAATTATTTTATAAAGGCAATTCATTTTGGAGATAACCCCAATTTTACGAAACGATGTAAATCGGCACCTAATACTGTATGGTTCCTGTTACTGGGTATTGCTGTTTCCCATAGTTAGGGCACGAAAACAATTCAGAAAAGCCTAAAACAAAAGGGTGCATTTATTCAAATTACAAAATACAGTTACTGCTACCTGTTCACTGTCATGGTTAAAAAAACTGCGTAACTACTTAAAACTTTCACCTATACGTTAGATTTTTGGGGGGCGCTAAGATCATACTTTACCATCGCGATCCTCAGGAAGAACGCCGTTTAGTAAGATATTCGGCATCAGCTTCAGCTGCATTCCACTCCGCAGTTCATAATCTTGTTCTGACTCTGAAGAAATAGCCATTTCGCGTGATGATGAAATTGAGGGTTTCATCGCCTTTCTTCTTCTGTGTGTCATGGGTTTCGTAGGCCTATATTTCCCAGTGAGAGGATTTTTCTTTTACTGTTTTCCTTTTGTTTCTTACTACAATTTTTACAAATGGACTTCGTACAGTTAAGCTTCTCGCTGGTGTCAGTAGACTTGTCCTCTCCTCTCTTTTCCATTGACGCATTATATGGAGGGGCGGTTCTATTTTCGTCGAACCAGCCTTAGAAGATCCGATAATGCTTAATAACTTGATTGGCATTGAACGCAGTGAATTAAAACTCGCTGTCTTTAGTGGATGTTGTACTCGTATGATCCTCAGAAAAGAATGTAGGAAAATACAATGTGCCCTTGTAGGATTCTTAGAAACACGACCGTCGTAAATTTGAAATCCCTGAACCCTGTCACCTCAGCGGAAGGTCACATATTTGGCTTACAAGCACGAGCCTCGATCACGGTGCAAATAAGATTTTATGCAGTGTAGAATGGTAGTTTTTTAGAAGCCTTTGTGGATTATTTGTGTCATTAGTTTGTGGCCAACAATTTCAGTACATCCACAGGCACATCATCGTTGTTTTAGTCATCTTATCCCTCATCGCACAAAAATGAACTTTCCAAAAATAGAAATTTAATGCAAACGAGTTTGATCGTCGTTAAAGAACGGAGTTTATCAACTCCATTTTAAACCAAAATTGTGGGGTATTCCATATCCGGAGACAACATTTCACTCCATGTCTACGGAATCGCCATGTTGGATTTCAACAATGCGTATAGATACGTAACGTTGTGAATTCTCACACCTCACTTACCAACTATATCGTTATAACTTCTACTTAAAATAGAAATAAAGATTAAGTTACAATAATTAAAACTGAACAATGGGGAAGTACAAGAACGAAGCTTCTCCATAAATTTCCGTCCACATGAGTACATCAAATGTCACACATGGAGGGAAACTTGTCCGAGAATCCAGTTCCTCCCACAAATGGCGTTACTATGCATCTTCCACAAAGTCGGATGTTGGTCATTAGATGGCCGAAGCATACACTTAGTGGTACCCCGTAACAGGAAGTACTGTCCATCTCTGTATCTCGAAAGGAAATGCACATTTTTAATCTCGTGGATTGAGGCAGGTAACGTTCATAAAAAGGATAACAAATTAATGTAAATTCCTATAATATGCATTGCAGCTATACACAGGCATGTTAAAACTAGCCACAATAACACTAGAAGTAAATAAACAATGTACCAGGTATGTAGCATCAAAGCTCATTCGTAAGTTCATACACATTTTCCTCATAAGGAGCAAAGTGAAAATTCAGACATGCAAGATTAACTTATAACATCATAACAGGCAGTAGATCACGCACAGTTCTATAAAGCAGATGGTGTATATTTAAGAACTGCATATTTATATTGTGAATTTGTGCACAATTATGGCCTCTTTGTCCCACCTCGCTTGCAGCCGACACTGTAGTCCTGTTATTATTATACACAAGGCGACCGCAACAGGTTTACTATTGTTGTTCTTATGGCTAACCGTCTTGGATCTTATGTTTATTGGACCGTGCATCATCTTGATAGTTTAATAAAGATAGACCAATTTGATGTCACTTGCTTTATTATTTCATTATTTAATGCTCAACATGTTTCGGATGTTAGTACATCCGAAACATGTTGAGCATTAAATAATGAAATAATAAAGCAAGTGACATCAAGTTGGTCTATCTTTATTCAACTGTCTTGGGTCTATTTATACCCATTGTTTTAGGTCAGACTGGTTCACTGTTCAGTTGCGACCGACTGTATATATGTACAAGCAAAAAGTCTCTCTCGCCTATTTCTAGTTCTGCGTTGGCTGGTTGAAACTGGTCTATACGACAAGGCAGAAGGTTTATGCAGCTTCAACATATAACGAGCAACGTAGAATAATTAATATTCATTAACGTTTAGAATTACTGTCTGACCAAGATTACGAACACAAAAGCGTTATCGTTTTATGCGCTTTGTGAAGGAAGGGCGTAAAATGAGGACATGAAGGAAGAATATATCCGTATGTCTTTTCGTACATTCAACTCAAAAACTGCTCGGCAATTTTTGACGAAATATGTTTGTTGTGTACACAAATATCTGACTGGTGAATTTAATCTTAATCCCTATACACCCACCATAAACGTTAATTTATAAGAATTTCATTACATATCTCGAAAACACAGAGATATTACGTTTCTTTTAATTCCCTCGTAAACAAGGAGATGTATTTATTTAGTTCTCTCGTCAACGGCCATATATTGAGCTTCATATATTAACGTCGTAAACAGCAAGATATTCTAGATGCTGTATTTGTAGAGCAAACCGTGGGATGTTGTTATTTACCCATCAGTACGTACCACACATAGAAGACAGTCGGTCTCGACAAAAAAAAAAGAAACAAATTGCATGAATATACGTACACCTTCATGTAAAATATCAGTCCTTATTGTCAAATTTTTATAAAATTTGAAGTCTCTCGACATACTGCAGTTCAATAAAAGCACATTTATAGAACTTTATGACAATCCGTCCATTCGGTGTTATGATAGAAGTAGCAGTCGCTGCTAGTATCATGACAGCACCTGAAACATTAACCACTCTTCGACCGTAATGGCTTGACAGAGTCCCTTTCGGGACATTCATTGGAGAAAATAGCAGTCTTGTAATGGGTCGATCTGATATCCAAGAAATACTACCAAAAAACCTGTTTCAAAACGATTTATGAATCGCAGTAGACCAGATCACCTCATCAACAACAGGTGAAAGGGAAGAAAGATGATGGCATCCGATGCAGGCCCACTTGAGCAGTGAATGGAATAATTACTTTCCATTGTTGCGCTTGATGTACTGTAGCGACACGCACGAGGAGCGAATAGTTTGTAAATATTAAATACTGCACGGCTTGGACGCGGTCTTACCGGGTTAATAAAATCACCCGCCCTTCCATAAAATGTAAAAACTACAATACAAAAAACTGTAAGCATGATAAATGGTTTGTTGTCTTTCGTGAATGCGAATATTTTTTAACACCTGAGGAGAACACACTTGCAGCTAGCAAACAACACAATGCGCAAGCGAAGATTTGGATGTATGAAATAGAAAGTGAAATTAAGTTTGAGATGATTACAGAACAGGGAGCTTAAAAACTTCTTCACTTGCTCCGACATTGTTAGGATGATCTGTGAAAACGTGCAAGTAATAAGTGGACGCTAGGCGACGCGCTTGCGGGAGATAAGAAATGGCTCACGATAGGGTCATTTGGCAGCATGCTAGAAATTTTTCACAAGGTGGGTGACCATGAGCGTGAAAGGTGTTGTTTCACCGGTTTGTAAAGATACGGATATTTTTCATTATGGCAACGGAATCTATGAGTCTGGCGTAGCGGAAACATGTCTGCGTACAATGAGGCTTGGATACTCCATATATTTGGTTTAAATCGAGATACACTAAAATAATTGGAGTACCACAACTTTGTACACAATTGGTTCGCTCCAAGGACAGATGAGGTTTACACAACATTGCAGTACCTCACGTACGAGTGAATTCATTCGGCAGGCCGACTTCATGCCGCTCACACCGACCGTCACTCCCGAATATCTACCTCATTTCTGTCTGCAATTTGGTGACGGAAAACGATACTGATCTCAAATTAAATCGCAACTGTCGCTATTCTTGTAACCAAAAATACACAAACCAGAAATAAACTGTGGGTTTACTCTGCAAGAGGATGAAATTGCCACTATAATTTATACACAAGATTATGTTCCTAAACAATCACGTCCTACAAATTGCGCAAGAACGCAATATCCAAAGCTACAACGAACTGGCTAATTCCAGTGCGAACCTACTTCTTGGGCTTCCTTAACAGCTTTCCTTTCTTTAGACACACTACATCGCTCAATACACCGTCCAAACTCTACATACATCTGCGCAACAGATAGACACGCAAAAATGTTTCGTTTCCGTCTCGGAAGTGGTTATTAAAGAAATACAAGACACGTGGTTTGTTGAGGAAGGGATCTTTTGTTTCTTCCCACCGGAAATAAATGGTTATACCGGTACAGTTCAGTTTCCAAATCAGTAGACACAGTAATAAATCCTAGGACCAGGGTTCATTATGAAAAGGTATTGTTAGAAGAGACGTGAATTCGTACGGCTGTTAACTATAAATACTTATTTCTCTTGGGATGCGATGAATTGTAATATGGTAGCTACTTATACATGTTTCGGAAGAATCGTTGCCTCCATTCTCTGAGATTCTGAAGCTGGAATCAACAGATTCTTCCGAAGCTTTCATAACGATCTATCAATGGCGTCAAATATCAGAAGACAGTAATTGTGATGCTAGTATTCGTTCGGGCGGTCCAGAAATTCGGCGATGTTTGTGGAAAGTGAAAGTTCGTTACCTTTTCCACAAAAACCCTCCAGTCCTTCCATTCCGCACTGCACACTCACATTCAATTCCTCGTACTTCCCCCTCTACCTAGGCCTTCCAAACTGGCTCCTTCTTTCAGGATCGGAATAAAATACCAACAAATGGAATGGTCCATATTTGTCTACTTATATTAATATTATGTGTACCGCGAATAGTGTAGAAATAAACTTATAAAACCACCCTTACATGCATTGGAATATATGCATAATCGATGTACAAAATCATCAGGGAGTCGTCACAATGGTTAAAGTAGTGCCCTCGAAATGGTTCACTGTATGCAGCAGTCACACATTTGCACATGCATTCAAACTTTCTTTGAAATACAAGAGAAACCACCCATAAAAATGTTAGCATATTAAAATAATAATGGAGACATTTCTTCGAACTCCAATCAGAGCCAAAACACGGAGTTCGAAGAAATTTCTTCACTATTATCGTAACATTTTAATATTTTATGGGTGGTTTCTCCTGTGTTTTAATGACAATTTTGATACGTGTGCAAATGAGTGATTGTGCTGCATACAACGAACCATTTCGAAAGCCCTACTTTAATCAGCGTGAAGATTTAAAGATAGCGGCAACCATGGAGTGTCGAAACATGTGGGGGGAGATTTTCTGCATCTCTCATGTATATATTCCAGTGCATGTAAGCCTGGTTTAACAATTTGATTATGTTTGTACGTTTGTGTGTATATTTATTGAAGTGTATAAAATCCGTAAATTTAACAACCTCTGTTTTAGTATGTCCACCCCTCTCCTCACTTTTACAGCACTTCCGACATCCTTGCAAGAAAGCAGATCTCCCAGCAACACACGATGGAAAGTTTATGTCACTAATCGGGCAAGTTTATTCTAGGGTTTTTATGTTTTTTTGGGGGGGGGCCGTGCATCTCGATACATCCGTGTAATGAAATCTAAATTGATGCACTATTTATCTTCAGTTTATTTCCTCAATCAACCTCTACATGTTTCGGGCATATTTGTAGCCCATCATCAGGAGGTATACTGTATACATGCAACACGTACCAATTGTTGTTACACAAAATTTATTCTAGTGGTAACGCTTCTCCCTTGTTCGGGAAGTGACATGATTCCCCTCTGTTCCTCCTAGCAAATACTGGAACAGTAAATTAAAACAGCCTACGATCTATTCCTTCTATAAATCGTTCACAGTTCATTACTTGGTATAACCTCATCACTCGACGCCAAATGTTCCGGATTACCGACACCGTCGTAAATAAAGTACAAACAAGAGTGCCAGCCAGTGCGGAGCAATGAGCAGCGGTTGTGATCGCAGTAAAAATGGTTCTATAAGCATTAAGTCTGAAAGCTTCCCATTAGTTTAATAGCACTGTCTCTCTATCCGTGCGTGAACTCCTGTATTCATTAATGTGCATGGCTTGAAGAAAGATCTGTATCCACCTGGAAGTACTTCACTTTAAAAGCCTGTTGCTTGCACTTACAATTACTCATTGCCAATGGTCCTCTTCGCCAAATGAAGAATGAGACTAGCGGGATGAGTAAGCCTATAAGCCTATATGCACTATACAGAAAAATCTTATATGTAACTTTCACACGGAAGGGAATAAAGTAACCATAAATAATTCCTACTCAGGGTTGTCTGACCGTGCATCTTCCTCATGAAATAAAGTACAATGCCAACTCGATGCAACAAGGTAATTATATTGATGTATTCTTAGCTCGACATGTTTCGGGTACATACGCCCATCATCAGAAGCATTAGATGTTGAGTTGCAGTATATAGTTTTCTGCACCGAGTTTCTGGATGGGTACACGACACCATCCGCACCGTAAACACGACCTAAGCAGCGGCTCTCAAGACCACCACCCGTCCAAAAACTCGGTGCAGAAAACCGTATGCTGCAACTCAACATCTAATGCTTCTGATGACGGGCGTATGTACTCGAAACATGTCGAGCTAAGAATACATCAATATAATTACCTTGTTGCATCGAGTTGGCATTGCACTCTATTTCAATTCCTACTCAGGTTCGGGCATAAAAATATTAATTTTTATTTGTAGCTTTATAACGACGCTGTCCATAGCTTAGACTCTGTCTACAGCTTCGATATTCGCATTATATAATCTGGAAATTACTATCTAGGTTGAAGCTTATCAATCTGACATTGGAGAGTACTAATAATTATACAGCACCTCTTCCCACTCGCAGACACTAAAATAAGAACGCTTAGTTACCAAATGAAAGAAAATAAACGTGGATAGGTAAGCATTTCTTTTCCATACATACTGTAGTCTTCTGAATTACAACAACTTGTAGGTTGGCGCCAATGTTGGTCTTCTGAAATACGACGTCGTTTACGTGGGTACCATTGTTTCGGAGGGATATACTGTCATCGTCTTCAGGGAAAGAGTAAGATGTCTGAAAAGCAGCTGTTGTACAGAGGAAGGGGAAAATGGGTTAAGGGGATAGGCGCTAGCTGTAAGCATTATGACGATGAAGAAACACGGAGCCCAATTTTTTAACGGGAACAGAAGGTACTTCAAAGGGAATTTGTACGTTACTTATAGGCCTAATTAAAAAAAAAAGTTAGTCTTGCAATTCTGAACAAATTTTACTGCCCTTTCGCAGTGCACGGAAATAAGAAGGCCACCCTCTCCGATTTTGCCATTTGTGGATCTGATCGGTCAGTCCTCTCCTTCCACGGCTCATTCTCCTCTGTCTTCTTCATAACCAACCACATTCCTGGCATGACTTGGAGAAGAAGGAAACAGTATATTTCTCCGAGCTGTTCGTACCCACATATCAAAAAGGAACAATATAATACACAACTTCATAGGCGTGAAAACCTGAAGTGTTATACGCGTTACGAAGCAAAATACACAAATATAAAGCGTACTGCTGGTTATATCATACCCAGGATACTTAACTACGACTTTTCAGTTCGAACCTTCGGAGAATGAAAGTGATTAAGGAACGATTTTGAAGAGGCGGGTGTCGTCAGAATGGTAAAAAGTAAAGACGTTTCATACCAAAAGGTGAACTGGGTTTACAGTTTATAGAATGTACTTACTGTACCAGAGTCATAAGATTGTTGAATTTTCGTAAAACTTGCTGACTATTTATTCATCATCAAATTGGATTGGCTGTCGTCGGAGGGAATCAATTGCTTCAAAACAGGCAGCGTTTCGATGAGTCTTTAGGCTACACTCAGAACACTGATAAAGGAAAATGAAGAACGGAGTAATCCTGGTGTATTCTTATTCACAAACGGTATGAAACAACGGTTCTATTCTTTGTATTGTTTCTGGGGGCTTTATATCGATATCGCCATGGTGTGCTACTGCAGAGATGGGGAAGGCTGAAAATAAATTTTCATGCTGTTTCGCAGGTGTAACAAGGTAGTTTCTCACGTGGAATGGCAGCAAATGCTTCGTATTAACCCGTGTTACAAGGTCCGATTATCTGTTGCCAAATGTTTGTAACAAAATCGTGCCACTAATGCAAAATCTTATGTAGCAGTAACAAAGTGTAGAGGTCATTTAGCTCATTGCAAAGGTTAGCCCTAGTTATTACGGAACATTTGTTAATGTAAAACTAAAAATAGCATATATAAGGCATAAAATGAGTATTTAATATGGGTATGAGAAGTTTCTTAATTTTTAAGGGGTATACCTTGCAGTTATTGACCATACTACTACTACTACTACTACTACTACTACTACTACAGAGGTCGGTAACCCCTGGCCCCCAATTCCATATCATGCGGCCGGCGGCCGGCGACCGGCTGATGCCCGATGTCAACTGAAAAATTTCAGTCCTTGAAAGATAAAAGAAAAAATAAAAGACACAGAAATGGATCAATTATTTTTGTCCTAGGCAGAGCATTGTCACTTGCAAAAGAAAGAAAGTTTTTCACAGAATAAATTTCTGAAGCGTTTTAGATGTAACTGAAGACATAGGCCTATTTCCAGGTAGGAAAAAATGTTTTTAGGATGTCAGCCTATCAGCTCGAAATGGAACAGATATATCTGACCAACTTTACATTGTAAGCAAAATAATTTATGTTATGTACTCGCAATGGATGAAAATAATGACATCACAGACACCGAGCATTTTTATGGTACCGACAGTGTATTCCATAACAATGAATACCTTGCCACTTTATTTAGACAGAATGCCACTTAAAGACAGGACAATATTTGCTCCTGAAAATAAAGCAGACATTTCCTTCTTTGGATCTGGAATACAAACAATTCATACATAAATATATCAAACCGATGGTGGCAGCAATACGTATTGCTCTAAGACTGGCGTAGCAGGACAAATCTGCAAAGAAGTCACGCATGTGAGCTGTGATAATCTGATTATTTCTAAGTGCACTATTCTTGAAAGGCATTATGCTACGATGTTTTTATCGGCGAAAAAATAATATTTTAACAGCGGACTATATTCCACTCAATGGTTGAAGTGATATGGGTTCCACATAAGAGCTCTGACACGGAGCTCACTTCCTACAAGGACATGTCCCATAAAGGATCGAAGAAAAATTTAGATGTTTGTGTGTAAAGTAAAACTACAATACATCACCACACAACTTTTTAACTATAATTAATGAAAACGCAGACAAAATATTAACATCTTATTGTTTATTTTCATTTTATTACCGTGTAATGTGATAACAATATTTATTAAGACCAACTAATTGCACATACTTGTCAAACCATTAAAATCACATTATCTGATTAAAATGGATTTAAAATATCTCCTACATGTTTCAATCCCATAGAGGGAATGAAACATGTAGGAGATATATATTATCTTGGTGCTGTGACAGGAAATCAATCAGTGAGTGTTTTTAAACATGTGACTTTAGCAAGGAACAGTGTAGCTCCCTGAAGATGATCTTAGGATCGAAACATATTGGAGGGATTTTAAATGTTTTAATGTAAAAAACTTTATATATGTGCATTAGTTGGTGTGCTAATTAAATTATCTTATTGTTTCATTGTATAGTACTTTTTAAAAAAATGTCTGCTACACCCAAATTAAGAACCCTGCATGTTGACAAGAGCTGCATGAATGCTGTAATATAATACGAATTACTTTCTTAATCTATTATATTTTAGTAAGTAAGGTCCCCCGAAGATGGCGCAAATGACGCCGAAACATGTAGCAGCAATATAAGATTATACCTTTATGTGTCCAGTGTGCATTCCTTGTGTTGTAAGTAAACGATGAGGTTCTGTACGAAGTAACTAGTCATTCTGTGTAATAACTATTTAAATTGTAGAATGGTTCCTCACTCAATGTCGTCACGGGTGTCTGGCTAGTCTACGTTTTAATTCAGGTCGGGGCGTCATTCTACGAAGCAGTAAGTTAAAGCGTAGAATGGATCCTACTCTACGGTTTAACCGTAGAATGGGTACTATTCTACGCTTTAACTGTTATCGGGCGTTTTTTTTAACAAAAAATTGGTTATTCCAGTAATAATGAGTCAACATGTGGAATGGTTCCTCAGTGAATGCTGTAACTGGTGTCGGGTCATTCTATGCTCTTAAATCGCACCTTCGTACTACGAAATTATGATTTACTTTATGGTTAACTATTTAAAGTGTGGAATGGTTCACCATCGTATTTTGTTAACTGGTATCGGGCCATTCTATACTTCTAACGAGTTCGGAAAATTATCTCATGAAATAACCAGTTAAAGTGTGGAATGGTTGCTAATATAATGTTCTAAATGAGGCCGGGTTGTTATTGCACAAAATAAGTAGTTGAATTGATCCTCATTTTATGCTTCAATGGAATCCGGACTCCTGCTTTCTGAAAAGACTAGTCAAAATACTGAATGATTCTTCACTCAACGCTGTACCGGGACCTGGTGGTTTGTTGTCGTATCGAATAACTGGATACTATATCAGATATTTAAAGTATTCATTTTTCTGATCAATCGATGCTCTAATTCCATGAATTAAAAGAATTGCACACCTTAAAGATCATGTATGTACAAATATATACATACTCCTCGACTTACGCAATAGTTTCCTGTTGAAAGGTTCTAGGCAAGGCGGAGTCCATTAAACACCAGGTCATTTACAATGTACCGATACACGCTGCACAGACCAGCTGAAATCCAAACTTCAACATTTGTGGAGCCTAATCGACCGCAGCATAACCACCTCGCCGTCTGCTTTATCGCCCATCATTATTCTTCCGTCACCTTCGTCTGCCGTTTCACTCCAGCAATAACAAAACTGGCGCGCATTTCCAAAATATTCATACTTTTTTACTTTTTTAAAATTGCGTAGGTCAGAAACTGCAAAACTTGCAATTGCATAAGTTGGGGTAAGTTGCACACACCTAAGTTTTGTTGTATCACTCTCTTTCCCTGTCACTATTCTTTTTTCCCGTCTTTAGATCGTATGCTAAACTCATTCTCCTCCCATTTAGCTGCATACAAAGTTAATAATTTTAGGCATCCAGAAAACATACTCGTATACCTAAGCCGTTAGTACCTGCATCTAGTTACATCGGAATGAAAATGGTACAAGTGGTCGAAATTTATGAATAGTCAGATTCATTAAACTGAGGATGAATTGCTACTAGTAGGAGGGAAACAATGTGATCTGAGATCAACGGATTTATTCATTTCGTTTTAAATAAATCGAATGTACATAACAATGGTACAAATCTGTTAGGACTATTCTGTCTATCTGTAAAAGTGGCAAGATAAATAATTTATTTCCCGAATGATGTGCCTGCCAACACCAAGCTTTCTACAGTGCACATCCACTGTATAAACCTCCAGTTCTACACCTCTTATATTAAACTTAAGTTATACATCGTTAAAGAATTATGAATCATAAATTCTACATTATTTGCTACATATTTATAAAGACTCCAAGGAATACCGTCTTTGTCCCATACAAACCTTTTGAAACACAAGACGCTCATTCGTAGCAGTGACATTAAGAAATAATTTGCTTTCAGAAGACGTGGTACAGACAGGGCGCAAAATTCGAGAAGCTGATTTGCGATAAAACCCAAAAGTCAAAAATAACACAGAAGAAAAAATGATGACTACTAAGCATTACAATATCCATAGTCGTCCAAAGACTTATACGAAGGTAACAACGAATTGAAACTATAATATTATTTGGTTTTTGAAGGCTTTTAAGATGTTTATAAAGACAAGTGAAAACCAGTGCAATTTTTGACATGTAACCACACTATATTCAGGCACTGGCCTTCATTACTTTTTCTGCAGTGAACCTGATCTTCATTGCATGAGTTCAACATTCCACAAATTTTCTCGATATTTCGGAACGATTTTTTTTTTTGTTCGACTGTGGTCAGGCCATTCTTATACCACAATTTTACTTGCGGTATTAAATTCAGACACAGTTCTTCAAAGCCTATTCTTTGAAGAAGCCGGATAAACTATCCGATCTCCACCCATGTCCCAGTCACTGGACGTACGAAATATTCTTCATCAACAACACAAGTCCGATTTTCTTCAGATGTTTCTATCCATTAGCCAACTTTACATTTCGCTCACACAGTTATATCCAAGCTGTATTCACATTCGTCCTTCAGTCGCACTAGAATGTTTATCCTGTCTTCAAGAATAACAATAAAATTTACCACCGGTTTATTTAAGATTCAGTAAACACACACCCGCCTCGGTTGTAAAAAAAACCAGTGAGTCGATGTTTTATAGGGAAATAATCGTCGTTTGCCCTACGCTTCATTCAAGACAAAAAAAAGACACAATGAACACAGACAGCAGACATTTTGATGATAAACCTGGTGTTACAGAAAGCGATCACTGGGAAATTTTAAGAATTAAAACCTTTTCTTCAACTTTCAGAGATCATGTAACATAGTATTAGACTGAAATATCGTAAACAGTTCTAAGCTGACCAGAATTTGAGAGGAGAGTCGTGGCTCATTGCACAGAATCATTCATACTTTTCTTCATCAAGACCAAAAACCAAGGAAAGAGTACGCAAATTTTGTAAACAATGATGAAGTTTTCTTCATATTCTCATGAGCAGTTTTTGTCCAAAAATATGAAACCGATAAACTTCGCTTGCCTTTTACAAATTTCTGACCCAGATAATTATTCGCCAAGACAGAATCGGCCAGTGTACTTGCATTTTAATAGGAAATTACTTTTCGGTGTGACTTTTACATTGAACTTTGCAATTACTGCCAAGCCTATTTTTGGGCTAGAGTAGCCGATGTTGTTTTAAAATATCGCACTTTACTCCGACTGGTTGCTTTTACGTGCGCCGTAATGATTGTAACAATCGTGATTAAATGTGTTGCGTGTTTGTGTGATACAGTCTGCCGTAATGATATCACAGAGCAGATGTTGTCTGATGTAAATTGATTACAAGTTCATGTTGATGGATGCATAATACCAAGCGGGTTTAGCCGCTGTGTAGCCTACATGCTTAATGAAACACTACCAACGATGCAGTGTACGATAGATAACTTTGTCAAGTTTTAATCAAAGCGAAAGCATGAAAAGCTCAGAATGAAATCACGCAGTAATTTAATGGCTACAATTTCTATCATACCTACACTAATTGCAGACAAGCAACCATCATTTTGCCTGTGGTGTGGGCTCAGTCTCTTGCAGAAGCAGTGCCAACAGAAACAAACCGAGCAATCCACACAAAGCTGCTGCAGTTGCAGTCTGAAATTAGAAGAGTAACCTTAACCGTCCAACCATCGAGCATCCAGCCACGAGGAGGAGGACAAGCAATGGAAGAGAGATCACAGAACTTCCACAAAGAGAACATCGGGAAGGACATTCTTCTCAAAATACATTCTTCCAGGCCAATCAATAGAGGACTTAAATGCAACCCGCTTCGGGAGCCCCAGCAAGCCAACGCAAACAAAACTGGTGGAAAGTGGCTTGTCCAATCTCCAATGCAGAAGTAGCAGGACACGTAAAAGTGGGTCATTCATTCCAGATTCCCAGCGTGAAGTGTCTGTCCTTTAGCAACATGTTCAAGGACGCACCTCTTGTACAGCACATCGCGAGAGAAATCAATGGGAGTGTGTCTGAGGACGCAATTACAATGACCATTACAAAAATATACTTAATAATATAAAGGAAATTGACCACAGATTTATACTGACCGCTCAAATTCGTGACACTTAACGCAAATGATATAAATTACCGCTGTGAGCACATGAAGCTACTGTGAGAGCAAACCACAGATGTTCCACTGTTCTTGCAGACATAACTGAAATTTCGTGAGAGATTTTCTCTTCTAAATTGTTGTTTTTATCGACAGTAAGCTTTCAAGGCAGAAATGCCGCTGCAATTGAAAGAGCAAAATTCCCATGCAGATTTACCTCTTCTTTTTGACGTTCAGGTGACCGTGCATCGTGACAAATTCTTATAATAAAACCAACCAGATATACTAATTTCTCAATTTTATTTTTGGAATAAAACTCTACATGTTTCGGACAGTTCCTCTGACCATCATCAGGAGTTTTCCACTGTACACACAGCAATGGAATATGTCATATAGATTTGCTGACAGCTTGCGAGCAGGATCAGGACGGAACGTGTTAAGAACTTCCTGATCCTGCTTGCAAGCTGTCAGCAAACCTGTATGACATATACCATTGCTGTGTGTACAGTGAAAAACCCCTGATGATGGACAGAGGAACTGTCCGAAACATGTAGAGTTTTATTCCAAAAATAAATTTGAGAAATTAGTGCATCTG
>Ga0131853_10002397_pt1 | contig 33449 bp, 23 predicted proteins | sample TergutLab28metaG_FD_92764 | JGI IMG/M metagenome (GOLD analysis project Ga0131853, IMG submission 92764) | Labiotermes labralis P1 segment gut microbial communities from Petit-Saut dam, French Guiana - Lab288 P1 (version 2) (version 2) | ecosystem: Host-associated > Arthropoda: Insects >... | reverse complement strand
GAGGGAAGGAGACCACTGGGGAGACCTAGGCGTAGATGGGTGGATAATATTAGGATGGATCTCCAGGAAGTGGGATGTGGGTATATGGACTGGATTGGGCTGGCCCAGGATAGAGACAGGTGGTGGATGCTTGTGAGTGTGGTAATGAACCTTCGGGTTCCCTAAAATCCGGGGAATTTCTTGACCAGCTGCAAACCATTTAGCTTCTCAAGAAGGACTCTGCACCATGGAGTAAGTAAGTAAGTTAATATAATAATATAGTCTCAAACCTATAGAACTTTCAAACATGTTGTTTATTATACAGACATACGTACATGCATGCATACATACAGAAATACATTCGTATTCATTCCGTAAATCCAAAAGACCTGTTGAATGAGAGCTGGATATGACAAGTCTCAAAAGTGCAATATACAACACAATACACAACATAGAAATAATACAAATGCAATCCAAAAAAAATAAATATTATGTTTTCACAAGGCATATTAGTTAATTAAATATTTCTAAATACAAATATGAACTACACAGTTTTAGGATCAATCTCTAACAGTTAGGCTATGGGCAGGATGATTGATTCCATTACTGAATCCCCATCAGACCATCTCTGCAGGTGCCCTGACTTCATGTCCAACAGATACTGGGTCCCTACGGGTAAAGCATCCAGAGGGTGAAAATGACTACTGACCACCATAGTAGTACCAACATTAAGAGTGTGTGGACGTATACCTCTGTTTCCCCATACCTTTTTCATGGTATTTGATGAAGCACAGGCAAAATTTTGCCCACCTACACGTGCCTGTGCATGCACACAATATTTTATTTCATTTTTTAATGTGCTTTGTTATTAGCAGCTGATTTTCTATGCAACATCTGTGATACTGGTTTCTGTATCAATGTTATTTTTTTGGGTATGTGGGTAATTAGTCCCCAGCCCTAGAAGGTTTGGTGTAGGTGATCTAAAGAGCACGTTCTACCTGTTGGTTGTGTGACACACTTTATCTGGCTCCTCGGTTGGGACTGTACGGCTTGGGTGGCCCAGCTAACTTCATTGGAAGTCACACATCTTCCTGCCTGGTACTAAATATGCCTATGATATGGCATTGTCCCCTGGGAGGGGAGGGAACATCTCTTATATAGCATATAACAATTTGCATATAGGATCATCTTCCTGCACACCATGTAGGATGTATCAGTCATTGTGAAAGCCAAAGATGTGGGACAACGCCTGAATATAAATAAAATGAGCTGCAAGTTAAAGTTCCAAATGCTTATCACTTGATCATATGAATGACATTTCTGAGGGCATCAGAAACTGTTGCTAGATTGTGTTAGATGGGTGAATGATTGAAGCCCTCTACTGCTTGTTTGTCTTCAGTGTGCATCACAGTTAATGAAAACAGATACTAGTGCATAGAATAGATCATTCTGTGACACAAATGTAGACTCATAATGACATTCTGTACACTTGGCGTTCTTTTATTTAGCAGTCATGTGCAGCAGTGACATTCCAGACTTTTTTTCAGGAAGTTTCTGCTCAAATCATCAGTTTTTCCAGGCAGGTACCAGATTAGCACCTCCAGTAGAGTGTGACTGCTTCTTTCCAGACCCTTACCAAGTCATCATTCACTAGTCATCCTACAAATGACCTTATATAGCCTGAGAAAATGGAATAATTATAAAAAAAGCACTTAAAAATATATTCTTTTAACACATATATTACATCTTTCCTTAAACTAAGTCTAAGGTTATTTTACAAATATATGACACAGCATTTAAGAGCTAAGTTTTGTCCTGTGTCTAATTTTAAAATAAAACCTGAGATGTATACATAGATGTGAATGGTGATAGTGAATGAAGCCATGACTTTAACTGAAATTTGTTTAAAGCTAATTACTTACAAAGTCATTCAGATCACATGTTTAGTGGAATTTCATATTGTCTAGTTGCAGTACCAAATTTTTATAAGATTTTTTTAAATCCAGGTTATATTATGAGGTAATAAATGACACATTAAATCTGATACATCACAAATGCAATACCTGAAGAAAAGGGTTGCCATATTCTCTGCATTTCACTTGATACCCTTGCAAGAATAATTCTTGTATGTGTATGTATGTCATTGGAATTGACATTTAATGCAGTAGTCCTAATTCATTGCACAAGCACTTATGCCTTTACAGGCCCGCCGTCAGCTTGCAGTGCAAAGTAGTGGTGGTGTTGGTGGTGGCGGTGGTGGCTGTTTGTCAGACCAAGAGAGTCTTGCATCCATGTCCATATCAGTATCACGGGTCAATGGGTCATCATGTGGGCTGACAACTCCCACATGTGGACTGCCAGGACACCCAGGTTTATTGTCTGGTCATCATGGGTACAACAGCATGGGGCTGTTGCCAGGTGACAGGGGTAGTTGCAGCGCAGATTCAGGAGTTCGAGGCAGCTCAGATAGAGAGTCAGGAGGTGCCACATCTGGTGGGGGCAATCTGTCTGATTCTACCACTGATGGTAAGAGATGTAAAGCTGTTCCAGCAAAGTAAATATCATATTATGGTACAAAGTTACCAATGTTATGTCTCGTGAGGGATGTACAGTTATATCTGCAAAATTTTAATAGGAGCCATCCCGTTGTGTTGTAATATTGTAACAATTTATTATGTCAATTACACAACATATATTAATCAGCAACTTCTAAAAGTTAAAATATTGGCAACATGTTTCAGCTACAGTGAGCCATCATCAGTTCAAAAATGGAACATAGTTCTGGTACATTCAGTGATTGTGCACTTCAGCACACAATCACAGAGTTCACAATCACTGAATGTACCAGAACTATGTTCCATTTTTGGCCTGATGATGGCTCACTGTAGCTGAAACATGTTGCCAAGATTTTAACTTTTAGAAGTTGCTGATTCATGTATGTTATGTTATTGACGTAGTAAATTGTCACTATATCTGCAAAGTCTCACTGATGAGGGATTTGCTTAATTTCAAATTTACCATTAAATTTACAAAACTTGAACAGAATGTCACTAGACTGTAGTCTACTACCGTCTGTAAGGTTTGGATACACCACATGGCAGCTTGTTAAGAATTTGCCTGGTTTTAAAAATAACATGAGCTCATTAAGGATTCTGCCTTTTAAACTGGATAAAGACATTCCTAGTACACATCAGATCTGTGGGTCTCTGGGAAATTTATATGTTCAGAAAATGATTGTTCACACAGCCTTGACATAAATATCTAGTCCTCACTGACATCAGTATGTATGTTACACCCTATTGGTCTTGTGTATTTATGTTTGTTTGGTTCATAGGTTATGAAAAACAGCTAAGAAACCAATATGGAATAGTATTTCATCCTGAGGTCGTAATTTCAGCAGACTTGTCACACAGTTTGCATCAGTAGTAATAAGAGGATTTACATCCAGGAAGAGACACCTGTATTTATATATATATATTCTTTTTGTAATAATACTAAATCTGTGGAACTTGTCTTGTTTCAGAATTCAGATTCAATGATACAGTGTAATCCACATTTGGTGTTTGACCAGTAGATATAAGGACTAGATAAAAGGAATCTTTAAATGTAGGGCATATAAGAGTGCAATGTTTGATTGATAACTGTCCAAATTCAAAGAATAAAAGGGAACATTAAAGCAAAAGCCATCATAAATTATTCCATTTTCCATATTATGTTTCAAAGTGTATGAGTTGCAAGTGTGTTGCAATTAGTTGAATATCTTTTTTACTTTACAGTATATAAAAATGTCTTCATCTGAAGAGTAAACACCTTAGAGCATGAGATTTTTATTTGTTACAAAGCAAAAGAATTCTGCAAATCTTTACTGAATTGTTTATAGTCTCTTATTTTCTTGCAAGAACATGAATTGGAAATAATATGAAATAAAATTCCAAGAAAAGTACATGAATGTAGACAGATTAAGAAGTGATGGACCAAGAAACATGCTCAGAGGGGATGTAATTGTTTATTCTTTCTATATGGTATTGTCAGTATGATCAAATTGATTAGTATGTAATTGAATAGTGTCTAGATAGAAAAAAATACACATGTACAGAATTTTGGTGAGGAAGGTAATCAGACAGTCACCACTAGCAAATGAGGACAATTTAAAATGGATGTTAAGGAAATATGTTGACACTATATGAATTTAATTTAACATGTTCAGGATATGGTTTGATATAAGTCATTTACAAGAGCTGAATCTAGTCTTGAGATGAATAATGCTTTATAATGTACTTAAATATGAGCTTATATGTTTATACAGTTCAATTTTTTTCATAAGTTACCTGCTTAAATTAAAGACTGTATTGCATACATTTTTTGTTGTTTGGTCCGTTTGATTGTTTGATTTGTTCATAGGCACACCCACTATGACACTGGGAGGAAGCAATATTGAGATGGACTCAATATCTGTTCTCTCCTCCGTAACAGCACCACACATATACCAGTGTAAGTGTTGAGTGTGTGTTAAACATCACAAGCACTGCCACTTACAGTACAACAAATCTCATCTGTGACAGACCACATTAAAACAGCATGTCTGTTTCATGTATATTTTGGTCAAGTAAAAATACCACATACGATATTAAGAATTGTCCCTTTTCCATCATATTTAATTCCAATGTAATTTTTATCAGGTATAAATTAACTTGCATTATACTTGATGTAAAACACATTCACTGAAGAAAAATTTAAAACTCCAACCAACATATAACACTTAGAATGCAATCAGAAGGAAGTGATAAATTAGTAAATTTGGTAGTGTAAGAGTTCTGTTTATGGGCCATGTTTGGGAAAGTTACAATACCAGAAGCCTCTGAAGCAGAGAGAGAGGAAGGAGTGAAACTGTGTGTAATTGTTGTGTATTGTTTCATTGTTAGATAAATAAAATGCACAAGGCTGTTAGAGCATATCTTACAGCAAATGTATTTGTAATATCTCAGCACATGAGATGATATTTGAAGCTCACAGCAGTGAAAATTGTTCTTGCAATCTTCAGGATCATGAGGTAATATAATTTTGTGATTGGTTACAGACACAGATAGGCAGTTGTAATGGATAGGTTGTGACAGTGGTTGTAAATGAGTAATATTTGCAGCATTTGCAAGAATTTTTCTCATCATCACAGAAGTACACCAAACAATACATGGTGTATCATTTGGAGTATTTTTGTGATGATGGAAAAAGTTCTTGTAAATGTTGCCAATATTAGTCAGTGGCAGTTGATGACCCAAATAAAAATTCTTTAACTCTTGTATGTAAGTACTAGTACTTCTGTACACTTGCTAATGTACTGATGTATGTATGTTTAAGGTCTCTCTGCTATCCACAAGTATTATTAGTCATCTTGTTTCTGTCTTGTATGCATTAGCATCTCTATATATTTGGTATCCACTGATATGTGTGTGTGTGTGGTTGTGGGCATCAGCTACTGTGACAAGCTGATGAAATGCGACCTCAGACTGTCTTGTTTCATGCTCTGTGTTTTTTTCCTTGCTCATTTAATAATGCAATCTATTTCTCACTGGTAATACTACATAATATGCATAATTTTTACGGTCCAAAATATGAATTATGCTTATCTGTAGATGCTACTTATTTTGTTCAGTGTAAGTTTCAACATGTAACAATCAGTAATTGACAAATGGATAAATTTTAATATCAATTTTAATTTTCTCTCTTATAGCATCACATACCAGTAGCACAACTATATATATGGATGTAGTTTGGTCACACTGTCTTAAAACGTGTGGTAGTCTGTGTGTGTTCTGAGGAGATAATATGTGAAGTTCTGAAGATTTCATTTTAAAGTCAGCCTTCCCTTCCAGCTGCAACTACACCAAAGGACTGCAGCCCTTCCCTCTCGCCCTTAAATGCCAACACATTCTCAAAATCGATGGACAACAGTGTTTTATCAAGGTACATTACATTCTGTGATTTATAGTCATTAAATGGAATCAGTAAGTAACACAGATTAAGAACAGCTGTACAAATAAAGATTTTCCTGTGGAACATTTTTCATTCTTTATAATAAATGGTTGTTTGGCTTTCTCAAGTATAGACACTGTTATCATTGTTGGTTACTTCTTGTACTTCATTCTTTCCATGCATTGCATAATATTTCTTGTTTCTACAGCTGATGTTTTAGATGATGAGTGAATGAAACATGTTCCACCATCTTCTCATAGTTAAAGCTAACGATTTTTGATATTTCAACAGAATAACTTCCCATAACATGTAAATTTATTATTAATTTAATGTTTTTAAATTAAACACAGAAAATGCAGAAGTGGTAAAATGGTTTTCTGAAATTTTAATTTATTTTAAAATACAGTGGTAATTCAGAGACTGAAAAGAGAAAGATGCCAGTCAAAGTTGAACCATTGATAACAGGCTGTAAGTTCTAATCTTAATTATTTATCTTTGTTTAAAATAAACCAGTGGCAAATAAATCTGTATTAGCCAAATGACAGTTTTTGTGAAAAGTTAATCATATCTTCATATAAAGTTGTTCATTTTGGACCAAGATTATAGTTGTTTGATAAAATGCATTAAAAACTTGCACTACTGAATTGTGTAAAGTTGTTTTTATACAAAGTGGTGTTGTTTTGCAGATAGAAATGACAAAGCTGAAGGGCACTCTTGCTTGGTGGGAAAACGTGTCAAAGATTGTCACTTGATGAGTAACTGACTCACTAACTCCATAGCACAGGGTCAAATTCATCAGTTAATATTTACTCATTGTATAAAGCTTTGTTTGTTAATTGAACCCTGAAGATCCATCATCTCATTTTCCACCATATAACCTTACCCTGAGCAAGTTAATTCCACTTCACTTCTTCACAACTTCTTACATACTGTCCTTTTGTCTATTCCTGGATCTTTCAGGTGTTAACTTTAATGTTTGCAACCCAAGTGTTGCATGTCTATTTTTGTCCAATATTTAATCCATTTTTGACACATCCACAATTTAACTTAATATAAATATTTACAGATTCATGCCTTTACATAAGTAGGGAACTGTCTATATATCTTTTGCAAATATCAAATGTAAAATAATAGGCACCTGGTTTCTTTCATTTGTATGCAGATCTGTAGAGCAGTTGAGCAACCCTCTGGAGCTGGAAGTGCGACGGGGGATAAAGAACCCCCAACATCACCCTCTACCACCTCCAGTGGTGTCCCAGCAGCAGGGGCGTAGTGGTAGTCGGGGTGGTACATGGGGCAGCATCTCACGAGTGTTTGCAAGAAGCAGGCATCGCAAAGTAGCAAGTCCTAGCAGCCAAGAGGGTAAGTCACCCTCAGTGTCTCGCAGGGCTGGCTCCAGTGTGAATAGACATCATGTATTGTGTACCGCAGACACTAGAACTGGAGGCTGGGGTTCTCGACACTTTCCTAATAGGGACCCTGAAAGTCACAGCTCATATGATGTGTCCACAAATGGTCGCACAGGTCGAGGGTCACGATGGTTTGATCGAGAGGCAAGTAGACGCAGGACTCTTGATGAGGGCTGCCCAAACCGAAGTTACAGAAAAACTGAAAGGGAAGCCACAGAAAGACATGGGGCATATGAAATGACAGCAGAACAAGCTAGGCAGGGGGTACAACAATATATCCGGGATATCGAAAGACTAGGGGCTTCTGATGCATCCACAGAACGAATAGGACTAGTTATGCAACAGTACAGCAAGGACTTGGAACGGCAGGGAACATATGAGAATGTAGCAGAAATCACAGGCGAAGATGTTTGGCATTACAGTGGCGACAGTGATCCGGACAAAGATGAGGGTGGGATTTATGAAAACATTTCCGAAATACGAGCAAGTAGTGCAGGTCAAAGCTATAGCAGTGACAAGGAGCTAAACAAGAGCACAGGCATATATGATACACCTGCTGATATCCTTGCTGATGAGGAGAGAGATGAAGGAGAGAAGCATGTGGAAACATATGAACCCACATCCTCAATGGCAGATGTGAGGTCAGCGAGTATGCAGCAGTATGACAAGGAAATAAGCAGACGGGTTGGGTCAGAGAGGGTGGGGGGAATGAGACAGTATATCTCTTCGTGTGTGTGCATGGGCCGTGGTGCTGAGAGCGGGGAGTTCTGATACTGAGTTGGAAAAGTGGCAGTTCTCCCTCACTTTGTGAATTTTGTGTATATGTGTACTATATGGTCAATTTGATAACTATGTTAACAAGTAAATATATTCTTCATTACTCCTCTCTTAACTTCAATTTTATTAGGAGGTGCAAAAAACCATGCTCAGTTTTTAATTACTTTATTGTTAGGTTATTAATTTCAGGCACTGTCTTCTCTTTTATTTTGACATTAATGTAAAACTTGAAACTGGTACAGGAATATTGATGTCCTTAAGAGATGGGATAAAGTAATTGTAACTGTTAATTCATTTTGTGTGATACTTCTAATATAATTTCAGCCATGCAGCATATATAGTAAATACTTATGAAATATTCCTTGCAAATTTAAAATGTTTGATTACATTTTTTATCCAGTAAAACTTAATATTTCTTGAAGAAATGAAAATATTTTTGGATTATTTAAAACTTGGCTTAGATGATCCACTATAATGTAATTTTAGGCATGAATTATACATGTTATGTCTGTTCAAACAGCTATGAAATCAAGACTGTTATTTCGTTGAAAAAAACGGGGTATTTGTACAAAAGTTACAGACGCCTTGAAAACTCTTCCCATGTACCAGCACACTAACAGGAATTCCCAAGCAATACAAGTTTTTAGGTGGAACTGACACATCACAAATTGATGTTTTTAAGTCATAATTCTCATAAGAGGAGAGAAATGTAACAAGGCTGGGGCATGGAATGTGCAAAGGAAAGGAAAATGTATATTGAAAGATATGAAATTTGAGACTGTAGAATGACATAGAAGAAGGAAAAATAGTATATAATTGAACACTTTCATCACCAAGCAAAGAGTAGGTTACTGATATATATATATATTTGTAGGTTGCTTTCAAGAGAAGGTTGTGTCTGTATTTTTGTGTTGGACATCAGTACTGTGCAATCCAATTGAAGTTAAGAAAGGCACATATGGTAACTTTTGAGGAGGAGGTAGGGCTTGCCACAGTGTTTCTATCCAGCAATATGCAAATACTGCACAGTATTAAAATGTTGGCTTTGTCACTTTCTTCATTGTTCTCTGCAATTTTGTGTATAGTTGACACAGAGTTTACAATTCTCTTATATTACTTGAAGTCTACAAATGTAATTAAATGTACAGTAAAACATACTAAACCAGCCCCTTACAAATATGTTATCAACCTTAATTAGTTGTTTTCTGTTCCAAATATTTCTTTTTTCTTTCGTACAAGAAATATCTCTTCTTTGGAATTCTAAGGTTCCTGTAATGGTTTATTGTACTGTAGAAAGGATCTGATCAATCTTTAATGAACACTGTCATTCAGTTTGGGCATCAAATTTAGAGAGCTTCCTTGGAGAGATTCTGTACCTCCTTTCAACAACTGAACACACAGACGAATTTTATTAAGGCTTATTAAAACAAATTAATAGTCAATTTTTGTAGCTGGAATGAGACAGTTGTTATAATAGAATACCACAATGCCAGAGTGGCAGAAACTTAGTGTGTTAGTATACTATGTACAATGTATGAGATTGAGTCTTTACTGCTAGTTTTCTTTCATTCTGCCCTGTTGAAGAGAACAAGCTGAACAAGTAACAGTGTTTAAAATTCTAAACTCTAATTAATTATTTGATATATTTGTTAATCAAGCATCTGTCAAACAATTACATTTGGTAAATATCTGAAGTCGTTTCAGAATGTGAGACATACGGATTGTATAAGAATAACCTTCACGGAAAGCCCAACAAATATTCGATACATGTAAGTTTAAAATCTTTGCTTTAACACAGAATTTCTTCATTTTGTGAGGAATGTCTAAAAGTAAAATTACATTCAATAATAGTGATGAATATTTCTAAGTGTAATAAATTGGCAGAATAAAATAATCAGGTGAAAAAAATTTGAACAAATTTTCTCTTCATATACATGTGCCAGCACGATATGAAGAATTGTCAGCATAATGTCAAATTTTAGAAACTGGGAATTCAGAACATGTACCTTAAAATATAGTGTGTTTCCGATCATTTACATAGTTTTGATTTCTAATAGGAACATTTTTTAGTGATGTGTGGGAAGTAAGTACAACCAATAAGGCTTGGAACCCTAAATGTCATAAATTAGGCTTTATGTGTGGGACAGAAGGAATAAAATTTAATAACCAAATTTTATTAATCTGAGGAAGCTGGAGATTTTTTATCGAGAAAACTTGTGTGATTTTAAAAATAGATAGTGTGACCATTAGTGTGACTGTAAACACCTGAATTTTTTGGCTGAAGCAATTCTTAGCTATGTGACAGGGATGTATAAAGTGTGTTCAGCATGTGACTGGGAAGTTACAATGCATTTTAATAGATGATCTCAGATTTGGGGTCACTGACTGGTGACTGTGTATGAGCTTACAATGCATATCACAGTTACTGCATTAGTAACAGTTAATGTAAATGAACCGGTAATGTGTGACATTCAGTCCTTATCATGTGGCAAGGCTGCCAAGAAAGTGCTTTTATGTTTGGGTGTTGTTTTGTACTCTTTTGTGCTTATTCAGTGGATTTTGTCTGGTAAGTGCTCATAAGTCTTCTCTCTTCCCCCATCATGTGAAAGTTAAACTGTTAATTGCATTTTGAAGACACAGCTCTGTACTATCTCTGTTGGCATGACATGGCCCACATGTAATTTACGTTGTGTATATAACGAACATATCATCATGTGTGAACGTGTTTCTTTCATGGCTCCTATCAGTAAAGAATGGTAAGTGTTTGTCTCCCATAACATGCAATTTCCAGCATGTGGGAGCAGTCTTTCATTTACTTGAAGAAAGAGTTTGAGGCATGTACTAATCTGTACGTAACATTATTTTGTATGTTAATTAATATGCCAAAATGATGTATATATTTAGAAAATTTCATAAGACATGATTGTTTCAGATGTTTACTGAATTTCCTTATTAAGGTAGAGATTAATGATTTATCAGACTAGAGCTATAATTGTCTCAGCAGATTCAGAAAAGACTGGTGGTTTGTTTGGGCTGTTTGCCATCCCAGATGTGAAGTAACATCGGACTTCTATATTGAGTGTAGTGACATAATTTTTTCTGGGAAAAGGAAAAGGAAAGGCAAAGAAAATTAAGAACTTGGGAAATGTAGGCATAGGATAACTAGTTTTATTATGGTTTAATTGTTGCTGTATGCATCTGTTGCTCTAGGTAGTTTGTGTTTTGCCTGTATCCTAATAAAAGTGCTACAACGAAATGTATGTGCATGCAGAGTGGCAATGCAGATGCTTGTAGGTTGCCGTATAAATCATTCGTTAAAATGAGCCTTGTAAATATGAATTGAACCACCTTGGGTTTTTAAACAAATTTTTCAGTATTAAATTTCGTGGAAATCCCTTGAGTGGTTCTTGAGTTGTGACATGTATACCGCCTTGTTTTGCATGGATGCTTGTAGTTTGTAATATGCTAATGTTCAAATTCACACACACTCACATCTATCCTTGAAAGCTGTCCATTAAATTTGTCTTAATATTCACATCCCATCTATAACCATACATGCTACATATGCTATCTGTCTCAAACTTTGCTATTTGATTGCCATCATAATTCTAGGTGAATGGTACCGACGCCAAATCTCCACATCATTTTCTCCACTTCTCAGTTACTTCGTCTTTACATCAAATATTCTGAAAATGTAACTATTTCCATAAGCACAGTCCTTCTTGCAAAGCTAGTAACACCTTAGGTAGTCAAGAAATTTCCTGCATTGTATTGAACTTAGAAGTTTATTACAGTGTTCATAAGAGCTTGCCTCTGTTCCTTTCTCTTAGCGACACCGATCCAGTCCACACTCTGTCAGCATGTTGAAGATCCAGTTTAAAATTATCCTTGCATCTTCCAAAGTGGTCTCTTTCTGTAAGGTGGCCCCACAAAACCCTGTCTATATTTCTGTTTTTCCTCATGTGTGCCTCATGCTCTGCCCATCTCATGCTCATTGATTTGAATATCCAAATAATATTTAGCAAGGAGTACAAGCCATGGAGCTCCTCATTTTGCAGTTTTTTTTTTAAGCCTTCTATTTCTTCATCCCTCTTAGGCCCAAACACGAATATCTTCCTCAGCACTGTAGTCTCAGAAGTACTGAGCCTGTGTTCTTCCCTTAATGTGAGACCAATTTTCACAACATAAAAAATTATAGCTCTGTATATTCTAATATTTATGTTTTTAGGTTGCAAGCAAGCAGATATAAAATTTTGTACCTGATGATAGCAGGAATGCCCTGAATTTAATAAGCTCTTAATTTCTTCATGCATGCAATTTTGATTTTTTAGGGTCATTCCCAGATATTAGAGAGTTGCCACATTTTCCAGGGATTTGTTGTCTGTCGTTATGTTGTGATGTTTTCTTGTGTTCTGTTGCTGTTACACACATATATACTTAGTTTTCTCATCTTTTACTTCTACACCAACCTCCTTAGTACTGACTACCAGCGCTTCTATTCTCCATACATTGCTCCTTAAAAATTATTAGTCCACAGGGGTAATGTGAATGTTGAACTTATCTTACTTCTCCTTTTAGATGCTTAACATCTGGGAAATTCATTGCAGCAGCCCAAATTAAGCCATAGATTCACTTTGATCCGTCTGGCTGTCCGTCCTGCCCATTTAAGAAAAGATTCCAACCGGATTGTCTGTCCACAATAACCAAAATTTGGTACTGTTGCATCAAGAAAGCAACTTTCAGAGATACATCATGCTTGTATTTTCAATCTGAAACATATTATTTTCACTCAAAAATATTGTAAGTTATTAATCATACTGCAAGGTACAGAAAGTTTTCTGACATGTAAAATTGGAAGTGTTTGTTGTATAAAGTCATGAGTGCATCAAATGTGGTGTACAGTAGATTATTCTGCACATGTAGAAGTGTGTAATATTAAGACCATTCTTTGCAGGGCTTAACTCTGTCCTGGTCACTGGACAGTTCTTGTTATTTTACAGTATTGGTGGTATGTTGCAGAATGCTGAATACTCACACCTGCCATTTGTTGACAGAAATATGTTCATGAATGAACATAGTCAGGTGTGCATGTTCATGCAGTGTTGATAAAAATGGTAGAAGCTGAGCGTTAATTGACTCCATGTCACTGATTTAACTATATTTAGCAGCCACTTCAAAAGTGAGTTACATAAACTTTCAATGTTATGCTACATATGTTAATGGTTCCATGTGGGCAGTAAACTGTAGTGCAGGAAGAAAGAGTTGCACTATACCGTGAACTGTATAATATAGGGTCGATATCACTGTTTTATAATAGTAAAATTTCTGCAAATAATGAGGACAGAATATATTGCTATATTTTCCTTAAATAACAAGATCATTAAATTATAAATACACCAGTCAGAGTAAGTTATTCATAAATTTTGTGAGTACAGTTTAAAGTAAAACGTGTTCCTTGAAATGGCTACCCATTAATGCTTGTGAGTGCTATGGTTTTTTGTCATCTTCTGGACCCTGGGGAATGACATTTCTTCCATATATTTAAAATTTCCATAATCACAACACAAATTACTTACTTCAGAATCACTATAAAGGTTTAGTCCACATGTCTTCAGTGGTAACAGACACTGATTGGGACGTACTCGATTAAATTAGTCATACATTTGCTTTGTACCACCATGGGCTACAATAAGGATTGGCTTTCTGTTTTATTTGGTATATTGAAGAACATACAATTTTAAATTAGTTTCACAAAATACTGGTAATCAAAGATAGCAGGAAAGAGTGTTCACTCACATGCTTAGTATATTCATGGCATTGAATGCAAAGTACTTCAATTTAAAACCTGCATCTTTATGTTCTGCCACTACAAAATTATTACTGTATTTCCTGCCTAATAAAATGCTGTGAATGAGAAGGTGCAGCTTATAATTAGTAAATTTTTTGCGGTTTTAATAGCATAATTATGTAACCACTCCTTCCAGTGATAAGACACAGGATGATTTTGGGGGCTTTTGCAGGGAAAAAGTCACATGAGACAGGAAATATGGTAATTATTTTTGACAAAATATAATAGCACATGGTCATTAATTACAGGATGTATGAAATGTGAATTTATAACAACAGTAACTGTCAAGATTAAGGTGCTAATTATCCAACCAAACACAACATATAGATTTGGTAAAATAATATTTTATTATTCACTACAACATGTTTCAGCTGTCCAGATCAGCCATCATTGGGTAGATGTTGGTTATAAGGTAAAGGTAAAGCAGTCCAGTTACAGGCCTGGGATGGCCCAGAGGGTTCCAGGAAGTTAAGGTTTCCAGATTTAATGACAACGGAGTGGATGTTGGATATACAAAAAGAAATATAAAGGGAGAGAGGCCTCTCTTTACAGTGTTATGACTTATGACAATATTATTGCAAAAACAGAATAATAAGTTTAAAACTAATACATAACCATATTACAGAATGCCTTAGGGATAATCTGTATGGAGTTGTAAAATAAATGGGATTAAAAACAAGGTAAGGTATGATAAAAGGATAAAAGATAAAAATATGAATAATGGAAAAGCCTTCATGTTGTATGTTTGCCAGAGCAATGCTTAGTGCAGTAAGTAAGGTGATGCAAATCCTCACATCTTGGTTTGTGATAACCTTATAAAGGAGCACTCTAGTTGTAGTGCTTGTGCCTAAACACCTTATGCTTCCAAGTAGAGGAAAGTGAGCTGGACATGTTCGAGTATTCCATTTTAAGGTTATTACAAACCAAGACATGAGGATTTTCACAACATACGTACTATGCTAAACACTGCTGTGGCAAACGTAGAATGCATAGGCTTTACCAGTACTCATATTTATCTCTTTTATCCTTTTATTGTGTCTTACTTTGTTTTTTATCCCATTTATTTTACGATTCCATATATAGATTATCCCTAAGGAATTCTGTAACATGGTTGTATTTTAGTTTTAAACTTATTATTCCATTTTTGCAATAATATTGTTAGAATTCGTAACACTGTAGAGAGAGGCCTCTTTTTGTGTATCTGACATCTACCTGATGATGGCTGATCTGGACAGCTGAAACATGTTGCAGTGTGTATAAAAGACTGTTGTTCTAGATCCATATGTTGTGTTTGGTTGGATAAATAGCACCTTATTGAGGAACACTCAGCAGGACAATGTCACCCAAAATTGTCAAGATTATTGTCTTCTGGGGTGTTATATAAAACAAATCATTACTGTGCCTGTTAAATGTCAGGTTGAGTAAGTGCTTGAGGTGTTGAAATTTCAGCATTTTAGCAATTGGCAGCAGTGTTGGTGAGATCAGTTTAGCCAACTTAGCTGTCACCAGGCATAATTATGAAGAGCATAGACTTTTTATAACTGAAAAATTGGGAAATGACAGCCTGTAAAAAATGTCTGGAATTTCTGAGGGGCATATTTGTCCCTTATAAGATGACTGGAATGCTTGATACAGTAAATGAAAGTATTTATTACACAATTTGCATTAAAGTGTAGCTTATTCTGACATATCAAGTTGAACACATTTCTGCTGTGCTGTCCTTTGCATGTTTGTCTAAACTATAGAATGAAGTGTAAGCATTCAGTAAAGCATTATACATCTCATTCTTGCAGCCATACTGTAATAGTGCTGAAGAACTTGTGTATCTAGTATGCTGATCATTCTCACAAAATAGTGTCTACTTTCTCCAACTTTATTAATTTCTAAATTCCTAAAAAAAAACTTTTATAGTGCCAAGAACAATTACATTATGAGTGAAAGGACTGAACAGCATAAATTAGGTCAAACTACATGTGACAAATACTCTATTTTGGATGGTTCCATTTAACTTCTCTGCTTATACGTGTAGAATGAAATAATTGTACTCCATTGCTTATCATTGTCTCCTGTTAATGGTTCATTGGTAGAAGTCAACATGGCTTTTGAGACAAGAGTTCTTTATTTATAATACTTGGAAAATTTAACAAGACAGACTTAAAGAAATAAATTGGAAATTGAAGTTGTTGTGTAAGAACATTATGGGAATGTAATTTCACTGAAGTTACTAGCTCTGTAGAAGTTATATCATGTAACGAGGTGATCTGCTTCAAACTTAGAACAGACAACAGATATACAGTGAACTGGGCAATGGAAGTGTATTGCTTTAGTGATGGAAAATGCAAGATGTACAGACTGGTAGTAGAACATACTAATTGAGTAATCAGTTTTGTGGAAGTCTAAATGAAAACTGTACTAATATTGATAGCAGATAAGGAAAAATCACTTTATTGATAAAGCTGTTTGACTTTGCAGTCCATTAGTGTTTCTTAAATGTGGTTTGTACTGTTGTCACAAGCAATTAGAGACAAAGGACTGAACACTGAATTAGGGTTACCATATATCTGTCACAAGAAAAGAGGCCATTTCCCACCTACTGACCATGAAAAAAGAGGACATCAGCACAATGGAGGTTAAAAAGGGGGCACATAAATGGTCATAATATTATTACATAAAAGCCCCTCTTAATTTTTCTGTCCTTATAGTTTTTTAAGTTTCATGGATATGGCATTTATAAGGGACATTCTTTAAGCACCTCTTTCACTGGCTTCAAGTTGTTCAGAATATGCATACAGAAGCTTGACGTGACATTCCAAAGGTCAGCTGCCAAACTCATTTTTTTAAACTCAGACCATGCTAATATAATATTATAATTATGTATTTCTTTAAAAAGTAGGAATTTTCTTTGCATTTTGATAACATTAGAGTTTGCAAAATATTTAAGAAGTAACAAATAGTAAAACCCACACATTTCTACAAATTTTAAAAACTCCCACTAAGATGGAAATTTGTGGGTCTAAGAAGAAGATGTATAGATGTATGGTAGCCCTGCATTGAGTGGAATTATTTAGGCAGAATCTGTAAAGTCACACATATCTTTCCCATAGTTGTCTTTGCCATTGAGACGCATTCGCCGGGAGTCATTCAGGTGTGAGTGATAGATATGTAACTGACACTAAAATAGAAAATTCCCCTAATAAATGAGTATTTGGGGTTCTTTTCTCCAAAGATAAAGAGGATGGGGCATGAAGTTCAATGTCAAGGTTAAGAAAGTGTACAGCTCAACCTCCACCTCCACTTTCCCATATGCCTTCGTAGCTTGCATTAAGACAATAGTACAGTCATATGAATTCATTGTTTGCAAAGTTATAAAAATTATCACCACCCCCCCCCCCCCAAAAAAAATTGCATTTATTACCTCAGTAACCCTTTGCCAAGTCATGAATTGCATGGCATCTCAAGGATAGCAGACTGTGTAATGTGCTTGCTTTGAAGTAATTTTATGTACTGCTGAATATGAGAAAATATAGTTCATCACATTAAATGTGGTGAAGGATTAATTGATAATTGAATGAAATGTCATTTGACATTATTCTCCACTTTAACGGCAGTTTGTCATACTTTTAAGTTGTGTGTGTGTGTGTGTGTGTGTGTGTGTGTGTGTGTGTGTGTGTGTGTGAGAGAGAGAGAGAGAGAGATTGTTTTGGTACAGAAAAATTGCTGTAGAGGAAAATGTGTTGAATCACACTTTTACAGAAAGTTGTTCATAAGTGTCAGTAACATATGAAAAATGTGCAGGATGTTTACTATTGGGAGGATCATATTACAAGATCACTGGATCTGCCACACATAATGGGCTTTACACAGCAATAAATGAACTTTAAAATATCCAGATTTGTAAGAGAATCTTGAATTTGGGAAAATTTTTAGTTGACTGGAATTCAAGGCGGCTCATATCATGTTCATACTGTTTGAGGTCGCATAACCATGTCTCTTATCTTGTGTAAAAGGATTTCAGTTACTTCATGCATTGCAATATTTCTGTTGTTGCTGTGGGTCTTCAGTCTTCTTTTCTGTGTTATAAGTTGTGGCATCACATGTGATGTCTGGAGGACATGGAGACTTAAGCTTTGTATAAAACTGTATGTTCAACTTTGTATGGGACATACAGTATACGTAACATAATTCTGTTATACCCACAGAGATCAGCATAGTTAATACTGTACCAAAATTCCAGTCATTTAGAGAGCCTTACACAGTATCATATATACTGGATAGCAGAACTCTTTACATGTAGTTATAGGGATAACAGTGGAATTTTTAATCAGTATAACATGTGCAGTTTAATGTTCAGTGAACACATGTTCTTCACTTGCAGTCATGCATGTTTGAAATATTGCAATTGGAGTTATCAATTCCATGATTTGTTTCACCACCACTTTTGTTAAGTACATGCTGGAGTTTTAAGTGTATTGCGCACCAGTGTGTCAGTTTGAAATTCACATCATTTGCATATCATTAGTTGCTGGGATAGCATGGACAATATAGTGACCACTGTATGGGCTGGATGATCCAGGGTTCAAATCCTGGCAGGGGCAAGAGATTTGATCCCTTCTCCAGAATGTCCAGACTGGTTGTGGGGCCCAACTAGCTTCCTGTTTAGTGGGTACATGGGGCTGTTTCCCTAGAGGCTGGGGCATGAGGCTGACCATGTATTCCATCTAGTGCTGAAGTTAAGAATTAATGAAGTTATATCCTCACTCCTTATATATGCCTTCATGGGGTGTATAAGGACAATGTTACTGCTTTTTTTTTATTATTATTTTTTTTTAATCAGCATATGGAAGGTTTTTTTGTCAGTGGAAATTCCGGCAATTATAATAAAATTTTCACTTGGTGTGCAGATTCCAACCACTTAACAAAGTCTTTTGACATGTGGCATAAAAAGTGTTATTCTTGAAGGTTATGGCTAAGTAAATTCAAGTATGTAATGTCATAAATCTGTGCATTCACATATGTAGGGCCAAACATTAAACATGTTATTCAATAAAACAAGTTAGAGCCTGTCTTATTTTAAAATATAAATCATTTTTGTGTTACTTTTGTAGAGAACACAAAGAGAAACATAGATTACCGGAACCTCTTTTGACAATTAAAAAACTGTGCTGCAGAGCAAGAGATTGTGCAACTGTTATCTACTCAAATTAGCATTTCCTAGTAAAGACCAAACATTTCATTAGTCCTGTAGAAAATTTAATATGAAGTTTTTAGGCAGTGTTTATCATTATCTTCCGTATGATATTATTACATATGAATATACTATTTTTCTTGGGCTTTCTGCAGACATTTTTCTGACTATTTTCCCTTCGTAACCATATAAATAATGATATACGCTTCTGGTTGTGAATCACCTACTCTTATATGATGCCAACAGGCATATAAAATGTAAATAATAATTGTGCAATAAAACTCTGTAGCTAATGAAAGATCAAACAGCACCAGATTAGACAATAGTTTTCAGTTTTTTTCCTCCAAATTTCACACCACTTTGTTAAGAATTTCATGTTAATGCATTAGTTTGTATTGGTAGTGTGAGCAGTGTCTATAAAAAGGGGCAGCAGAATATTCTGAAAGTCACTAATATCATCAACACAATTATCATCATTGTTGTCATTGCCATTATCATCATTGTCATCATGGTTACCAATATCTTTATTATCATTATCAATCAAATAATATGAAGTCCTCAGGCAGTGAGGAACTGTGCTACTGTTTCCTGTGAATCAGCATAAATTCCATCCATACAGTAGACAGACAAGTTAACAGGCCCTTACAGATAGCCTAGATTAATTTAAATTCTGACTAAAAATTGAATTAATTTATTATAATTTTGATACTCTTAAAGTTTTATTTTACAGCAGCATAACTTAGTATATTTTGTGATATAGAAACGAAATACATATAAAATGTAGTGCTTGAATTGAGGTATGTGGTCTGTCATAAAATCAAGAATCAAGTGAGAGTGCCAAACTGTAACAGTTATGTAACGTGGAAAGTTAGGAGGGATATTTTAGTCACCTTTGAATTCAGAATATTTGATGAGGGATGGCTAGTTCAGAGTCCCTGCCTCTGTTTACAAACACTTAGATCAGTCCAACCCATTCCATGTCTTGATGTCTTTGTACCAAACTTAAACATGCTAGGACAGCCCCCAGTTTCTAATTGTATGTAACTTCAGGCAGTCAGTGAGCAGACAATTATGAATGGTGACAGTGACATTTTAATGTTTTGAGATAGTTCTGTCCTCCTTAGGGAAGTAGAGGTGAATTCCAAAACTTAGTGGTTTTTATATGTGTATAAAAACCCTGTGATGATGGACAAAGTCTAAAATTGTAGTTGTAAATGTGATGTCATGGCATCATATCGTAAATTTCTGGTCTACAAGAATGTGAATGTATTTATACATTAATATAGTATTTCCCAGATAGTTCTTAGGTAATTTTAAAGCTGTTGGTCTCAAATGCTCATCCACCTGGTGGAAGTTTTTGTTGTTTTCCTCTATTGTTCCAATAAAATTGGTTAGTAATTCTTTGAAGTACATTGTAATTTTTTCATTTCAGTTTCATCTTAATTCACTATTTATTGTAACTTATTATTTGACACTCACTGTCTTCTGCATTTGTTGCTGCATCATGAAATTATCTACAGATATAACAGAGGTTCCTGTTTTGTTTATTGCAACACATCATAGAAAGTTTATATCCAATGTGTGCCTGAAGTATGTAAATTATGGTCTTCTGGTATATGATGGCATGTAGTTTGCTAGTTGGGTACCAACATATTGGAGGAACTGCTGTTTTCATCTTCTGGATTGAAGGGTGGACTCTTAAGATGGAGGGAACAGTTCTCTCTGAATTGTTGGTAACAGAAATGCACATTGCTGGAGAAACACTGTGTTTTCCTACAACACAATACTTGCAGTGCTGTAAGTGATAAAACACAACATTTCAGCAGACTTATATTCTCTGACATTCCTTCACCTCCACTGACTGAACAATACCATATGCTGGGACTTTTTAACCATGATCATAAAATAACCAGGGCGTGGACCTAGGGAGAATTAGGGATAAATTATAAACACAATAATGAAAGGACTCTCCACTTATTTTAAATGTGTGGAAGATATTCTTCAAATTCTGGAATGAGTAAGTGCCAGCACACTTTTCAACTATTGCATAATTAGCTATACACACCAAAGGGAAATCCTGAATGCTTGCATGGGTATATTCATTGCTTTTTGATCATCAGATATTTTTGTTCCATGATTTATCTGACACACGTGTACACGGTTACTCTACATTAGATTCAGGTATACTGGTCTCAATTTAAATAAGTGTAAATAAATTTGAAGCATGTCACATACTGAAACTGAATCATCCCTTTTAAAGTATATGAAAGACATTTCAATTTAATTCATGTTCCCATTCACTGTCGACTGATACTGATTTTTAAAATGGTATCAACTTATGGGTTGATCTAAGAGTGTAATTCTGAGTTTGCTTCTCATCTGGCACATTGTTTATCCAAAAACAGTATGCGTATTAAACTGAAATTCTGATATAAAAGCAGGTACCTCTGAATACAGCACTACAAGTTGGTGTCAGTTACATGAGCCATATAAGACAAAGATTTTTTTTTTCTCCCATGTATCATCTGGAAAGGGGATGGTTCCTTATACTTCCTGAACATGGAAGATTGTGAAGGAGGTTTACTTTACCTTAAGGTAAATACAGTATAGTACTCCGATACCTACAGGAGAGTTTCTTTAACTTTTATTCGTGGCATATTGCTGCACTGTTTTAACAACACATGCATGCAGCCCAGCTAGCTAATTGCTCTATGTTTTCAACTCAATACTTTTACTTCCAAGTGTCCCTGTACTAGTGGACCTAAAATCCCTTACTTGCAGATGATAAATTTTAATAATCAGCATTCATATTTTTTGTATTCCTGTCTTCTAGCTTATTTTACATTTTGTAATGATTTGGATTCAGTTTGGAGATATACAACACTCTAGCAGATGAGTGCTTTTGTGATCATGTGCTCTCAGAGCTATATGATATGCCACAGCGGTAAGCACAGCTCACCACAGTGCAAGTATTAATTTATGTGGTAGATGATCTAGTTGATATCATTCAAGGAATTGAATGCTGTCTGAAGAAGAGTAATAACTAGTGTTTCAAATAAAAGATACATATTTTTCAATTTCATGACCTTCTGTCTTTCCACATGTCTTGAAAGAGCTTCCTCATTCTCAGCAATCACTTTATGTATTGCCTGTAAGAGAGACCACTAATTTCTATTGTAGGGTTAGTAAGTGGAGGGTTCTTTTTGTATTAATTCTAAAAAAAAGTATGTACATACCCTGAAATTCCAGTGTTATTGCTGTATTTTTGTCTTGTTTTGTGTATTATTGATTTAAATTTTACACTTTTATCTTTTCTATTTGCTGTTGTGTGTGGAAACACAATCAAAGATTAAAAATTTATTGTAATCTTGATTTATCTCAATAAACTTATATTTCTTAAACTGAAGGGTGTCCATCCATGCTACAACTGATAAGATTGTCCCTGTGTTCCATGAGCATATAGGTAATAGGAGGTTCTGATTCCTACGTTGCTATTAGTCATTTTCTGTTTTCTCCCTCCGTCACTTTTGTGAAGGAGAATACATACATAGATTGATAATGCACTGCCCCCTTTGTGTTTCATTATAGGCTAGTCTGATTTATCTCGTAACATATTAAACTAAGAATGAGTAACTCAGTGGTACAGAGTGATGTTGTGAAACTGTAGTCGTTCAGATAGTCAAGACATTTTCTGCATTTTTGGAACCCAATGTGTAAATACCTTGTTCACAAGGGACAACCACTGCTGTCTACCCTGAGGCAAATAAATCCACTCCACACCCTACCAGTTTGTTTTTTCAAGATCTGTTTTACTGCTACCCTTCCATCTATTTCAGATTCTAACTAGTGATCTCTGTCCTGCAGGTATTTTACTACACCTTGTCAGTTTTGTCTTCTATCACATTCATGTTACCTGCCCTGTCAAACTAATTTATGATTTGATCATCCAAAAAATGTGTGGTAATGAGTATGAAGGAGGAAATCCTGCATTGTTTGACTCTCTTCAGCCTCCTGTGTCCAAACTTCCTTTTCACCATACCATGAATGAATGGTATTTGAATTCGAGCCTTTCCGGGCCTGATGCACCTAGGCACCACACCATTCTCAAACAGTCTCCGTCTTTGATATTCATTTAGCCTGAAACACCAAGTTTACACCAAAATAACACTGCAGACAAAATTATATTTGTTTGTGATGTGTTCAGTGATGTTCTCAGTAGCACAGGACCAAATGGCATGAAGTCATAATCGACCTCAAGGTACTATCCCAGAATTTGTCTAGAAACTGAGTTCAACCACAAGTGTCAGCCAGGGTAGTCAGTGTCCTAGCTGAGGGTCAAACTAAGTACTTTTCAGAATACCAATCACAGGCCCCATATTTGAGCCATATTACTCAGTGCAAAGTTACAGTTTTTTGTATTTTAAACTATATATTTTCCAAGTATTCAAACACTGAATTGTGGAAACATTTTCCTAGTGTTTTTAAGTTTAGTGTTAGTGTAGGATTGTTTTATTAAGCTTACTTGAATGTTCTGTACACCACACCCTACTGGCCCCCTTCAAAGGCAAGATATCATGCTTTCACAGAAGCAAAGGTGAGGAAACCCAATTTAAAATCCTGTGAAAATTTGAAAGTGTGTAGTAGAATGTTGCAAAATTTGTATTTGCTGAGAAGTCATTTGTGATACAACTATTTTTCTTGAAGGGCCAACATGCAATAAGATGCAAAATTGCATTCATAGCATGAAAAGTGGTTAAGATATGGTGTATGAAGATGTCTGAAAATGATCAGTTTAATTCCTGATGCACCAACCGGTGTTACATGTGTAAAGATGCAGCCTGTGAAGTTTTCTTTGACACTAAGTATTTGAGTGTTATGTTGCATTTGGTCGTATAATTTTTTAAGACATTTTGTACCATGGTGGTTAACTTGAGAAATGGGGAAATTAAATAGGTTGTAGAAATTGGGACTGTGTATTAGAATTGGACACCTTCCTACATCTGTACACTCATAATGTTAACTGCCTGCTAAGTGAAGAAAGATTTTTGGTTGTAGTTCTGAAGAACTCTGAAAGTGACAGGTTGATGATGGAATCATTTAGAAATTAATTACCTTCAAACACGATTAGTGTATATTATGTTATTTTTTCTGGCAACATGTTTTGACCCAATATGGTCATCTGCAGGTTAGTATTATAAAATTCATGAAAAGTGATGTATTAAAAATATTAATAACTGAGTTCTCATCTTTTACATAGAAACCAATGCGTGTTGCGATGTCAAATTTCTTATGATAATACTCAAAATGGTTAAAATGTGGTTAAAAGGGTTTCATATGTTATGCTTCTGTATATCGATGTGGTGGAAAAACATGCAGTATAGAGTCCATGGAACATTGCATTGATGATCTTGTTTATGCCTGTACCTGTTTTTCCGTGTTTGTTATAATTTCCTGTGAAAGCTTTTTATATTGTAGCAGATGTCTGTCTGCTTTCAGTGTTAGCATCATTATTATGTTTCATCAGAGTCATGTTCTGCATAATTTTTTGGATATATGGTTGAAGATATTGAATTCCCATGTTATGTGTGAAGAGACAGGATGATTTCAGGTCCTTATTTGGCACTGTACTTCCTCAAGGCCTATTTCTCAGTGTACACACTGATGATAGCAAACAACTGTACTTCTCTGTATTGAAACCCAATTTATTTGGTAATCATATTATTGCACTTACCACATGATATGAGGTTGTTAAGTTAGTGAATGTTAAGATTATGATTATGTATTGGTGAATTCAATTAATGTTGTAGTCTTCTGGGATGTGACATTGTGTATTCTGGTAGATAGGTAACTAGCGTCTTGGAGGGACCTGCTACATTCTATATTAAAGGTAGAATGCAGGAAGTAGGATCCTGTGAAGCGTCAGCAGCATCCTGTCAGAATGTACAGTGCCATGTCTCACAAGACTGATCATATTTTATGCTCATAGTTGTAACATCAGTATTTAATTTCGTCAGTTCTGTTCATGTGTACTGAAGATGACTACTTTACAGACACATTCTGCATCAGATTGAACAATAACCATTTCATATATTTCATCAGCCTGTGTGATACCAAGGATGAAGTAGTCTAATTTGATACTTTGTTGAAAGGTGGGATGATTTGTTTTATCCACTTAGGCCACTTAATGCACTGAACAGAGTTTTTATTGAAACTCAACTGGGAAAAGAAGTTTTGTAACTGTCATTATGAAAAAAAAAAATCACACATTCTTATTTACTAAAAATATTTGTCATGTTGTTTAAGAGAGTACCCACAATTTTAATATATAAAAGGCGACTTTTTATAATTTATTGGCTAGTTATGTATGTTACTTACTCACAGAAGATGTATTTACTGTCATTTTCTGACAGGTGACATTAGGTATCAGATGGCCTTAAGGTGTACTTTTACCTTGAAGAGACTCTCTGTGTGTGACTGATATCCAGTCATCAGAAAGCGTGACATGTGGATACCTTCACTCACTTGTATGAAAAAATGATATTTATTATCCAATGGCCTCGATGTGTACACACTTCCTCAATTCCAAACAGGCATTGTGTAGTAGTTATGAATATTACCATAAAATCTAATTCATTTGAATTGTACCCAAATGTTATTTGTTTATCAAAATTTCTTTCTATTTATAGTTTTCTGGAGATAAGCACTGTAAGTGATCACAGGACTGAGGAGTATGAGTTGTGGAAGGCTTATATTACTGTTTTTTTCTGTCATACATTATAGGATGTGTCTGCAGGAATTTTCTTTACTTTGTTGTTGTACAGAATCTTATTCATTCAGAACAAGTAATTTAGTTTACATAACATGTGATTTAAAATGTTGTACAGTTGTCTTCTACTGCCAAAGAATTAGTTATCTATTTGAATAAGTATCAGATACATAAAATAGTGACAGTTTTACAAACTTCTTGTTCTTTAATGAGGTGTATAATATTATGGGTTTTCAATAGCATGAATATCTTTTATATCAATTATGCTACAACAATTTAGATATAAATTTGAATTTTTTTATTGTGGGTTTCCTCATAAAAGAAATGTGACACACTTGATTTGAAGTAGTGAAACTACACTGCCATAGACAGGAAACTCAGTGCTTGAGAATAAATGTTAATATTATGTTGTAGCTGTAGTTGAATCACACAAAATCTAGAATTCAGTTAATTGATATTTAAGTTCAGTGTTTTTTATGTTACTGATATATGACAAAATATGTCAATCAGGAAGACGAAGATTATGTACTTTTTTAATGTTGTGATATTAATACATTTGCAGAAATATTTGATCTGGGAGTAACATTAATAGTCTACTTATAATCCGAAAGCACACAACATAATTCACATTTAGAGTGAGATGATCTAGAAGTTCATATTTTTTGTTTTGCTGTTCCTCCTCCTGTCCCTTTTTTTCTTCCCCTCTTCTCATGTTATCTTCCCCTTCTTCTCTTCCTCCATTTCCCACTTCACCTCAAAATTTTCTTTCCTCTTCTGCTTATCCTTACACCTTCCATCATCTTCTACCTCTTTCACATATTAATTCTTCTCTCCCATTTTAGGAAGTATCAATTTTGCCATCTTTATCTCTCTTTAATAGTTTTGTGTTATCTCGGTGAAAGGCAGATGAGAAGTGTTGGTTGTATAACTTCCCAGTTACTCTGTTTAACGTTAGAGATTGTCAATACAGTGATTTACAGGCCAGAAAGAATGTATGTTTTTTAGATGTTATAGGTGTGATTAAAGTTTAGAAAGCAAGTATACCAATTTCACCTAGGGCACCTGTGCTTCATAGTAACCTGCTCTGGCTGATTGAGAACGTCTGGTTCATGAGTACAAGTTTTCTTGCCTAATATTATACACCTTATTATGTGGTTGAGATCCATGATCCAAAATAGTTCTTACATTGCACTGTAATGTTGTTCTGTTAGTGTGGTAGATTGTGTTACTGTGCATGTGATGATGAATTACTGAAAATGTAACAGTGTTGAATAACATAGTTGTCAAGTCAAGATTTGCTCATGTTTGTCATTTCTGCAGTTTGTGTTGTCTTTTTTTTTATAACTGAATATTAAAATAACTTGGGCAAGACTTGAACCTGGATCACCTGATTACATGTCAGGTGCTCTTAATCTCTAAGTTGCCAGGCACACCTTTCCCTGTTTTTATTGGCTGACAATGAAGCTACTAGAATTTATGCCAGAATGGTTCATCCACCAATGTTTGTATCTTATATGAATGGGGATGTAGTGTTTTTAAGTGTAGGAATCTGTATTTTCATCCCATTTTATTATTAACATCTGTATAGTCATCACAGAATGTGTAATAATTCTATGTCATCATGTTCCCTTTTTCTTTTCTTTCTTTCTTTCTTTCTTTCTTTCTTTCTCTCTTTCTTTCTTTCTTTTTTTCTTTCATTCTTTCAAAATCTGTTATGAACATACCAAAATTTGCTGTAGTCTTGAGAAATATTAGGATCGTCGTCTCCTGGGATGTGATACCATGTTTTTCCTTAGATAGGTGCCAATGTTTTGGAGAAATCTGTCTGCCAAAGTACACTGTGTCACATCCCAGAAGACTGTAATCTTCATTTGCACCACTGTGACAACCTCAAACGTCACAATGAAAAGTATTAATTCTCTCGATGAAAGGCATGCTTGGCACCTTAGAGTGATACATCCTTAAAATTTTCTGTTAAAAGTTAAATTACAATATTAATACAAGAAATAAGGTGTGAATCATGCTACTGCTTTTACTGTTAAGCAATTTACTTAATTGTATCATTTGGAAATTGAAACATTTTACAATACCACATTATGTACAAATGTTGTAACAACAAAACACAGTGACATAGTTTAAGACAGTATGAAGAAGTGGATCATGTTGCTCTCAGTGCTTGAAGAGAAGTAGTGCAGCTGTTGCCTTATGTAATAATTTGTTGTAAAAACAGAGCATAGATATGTGGTGGAAGAGAGAGGAATATTATGGGCCTTTACCATTTGTAATGTTAACATGATACAGATGTGCCTGACATGTGGAAGGATGATGCTTAGAGAGTAGTGCACCTGATGTGTATTCAGAGGACCCAGGTTGCGTCCTTACCACTTCCTACTCTATCTTTTTTTGTTAGCTTGGAGTTAATATTGCATTAAGGCAAAGCAGGAATATTGAGATGTATGTGAGGTTCAAAATTCAGCTAGTATCTTGTGAGACCAGACAGTTTTACGTAACAACAACAACAACAATAATAATAATATACATTTCAATGCTTCATTTTTGTGGGAGAACATTTGTTTATTTTTATGAGTTATTGACTGCCTGACTGTCTGTCTGACTGACTGATTAACTGACTGACAGAGTCTTTCCTGAGATGTTAATATGGTACTTACTCAGCTACTAAATGAATTTCCTGCAGTTACATTACCCAGACGTTTGTCTATGTGTCACAACAGCCTCTTGATTATCTATATTTTCTGCCAGATGTATTCATTGCTCACACTTCCATCTCCTTTTCAAGCTTCAAAATAATTCTCCTATCTACACCTAGGTCTACCAAGCAGTCTTTTACCTTCATGCGTTCCCACCAAAAACCTCTGTGCATTTGCTTATCCATGAGTGCATTCTACATGCTCCACCCCACGCACGCAGTCTTTACTTCCACCCTCATGGTCCGAATACTCCCCAACGCATCTGTTCTGAAACACCCTCCGTGTATATTCATCTTTTTATGTGACAGATCAAGTTTCATACTCATACCAAACAACAGGTGAAGTTATGGTTTTGCTCGTTGTAATGTTTTGTTTTTTAGATAGCTGATGGAAAAACAAAAGACTCTGAACTGAAGTGTAGTGGGCATTCCTTATTCACTTTTATGTTTAATTTTGAATATCCTGCTAGATTTGAGGTTCTAACAGCTGTGACTGTGAAAAACATTGTTTTCTTGCATGTGACGCCATGTAGTGTGTTACATGTTTACTGACTTTCTGGGGAGTGTGCTGCCTCCGTCATCAGAGCAGAAGAGTAAGCCATGGAGAAAAATTTGACAAAACTTGTCCTTTTACCCTGTCCATATATCTTACCTAGGTTTTTCCCATGGCCTACTCTATCCTTAAGACGTAGGCAGCATGTTCCTCTAAAACTATGGTAAATTTATACCAGAATACACAGTGTCACATCCCAGAAGCAAGTATAATTAAATATTTTGGCAAGTGCCATGACGAGAAATAGTGTACTTACTTAGTTTAAAGTAAAATTGTTAAATAGTCTAGATATTAAAAATATGATTTAAATATTCCCTCAAAATTTTCTGTAAGTAGACAGTGTGACAAGAAGGTTATGTTTGAAGCAGACTCAAAAAAACAATGGCTCACAAACACACAACTTCATTGTGAATTAAAAATACTGTAAGAAGAAACGTTAAATACATGTTCCAAAGAAATCAGCTTGTTGGTAGAACTTTCAATCAACCTTGTTTTGTGTGCATTTTTAGTGTGTTTAAACAATGTGCTTAATATTCCTGTGTTGCCACATTCCTTTATTCAGGTTTTTTTGTCTCTTCTATTACCTCACATTTCAAACAGCATGTCATCAATTAATGTATGTTAAAGATATAGAATTCTTTTGCCATGGGTGATAAAAGAGGAATGTATATTTGAGATATCTGCTGTAAAACTCTAACACATACATGACAGTTTTGTATGAATTCATCTTATTGTCCATGAATATCTGGTAGAAGTTGGTACAGTTTACTAAATCCATAAAACAGCATAATTTAGCAGTTGGTAGTTATTCAGCTGGTTAATGCATCTCCTTATACATTTTTAAGAAAACTCCATTGCTGTTTTTCACTGTTGAACGTTCTTTTGAGAATTTTGAATATGCCAAAATGTACATTCTTGAAAATAAGAATAAATTTCTTGTATGTCATTCCTAGCCTAGTATCTACAGTTCTTATGGGTTCCTAAACAACAATGAGTGTTCATGAAGACTAAATTTATCTGTTGCATCAAACTCTTGCTATAACCATATATTTTCAGTGTTTGTTTTAATGTTGTGTAGCATGTTATATGTATGATGAATTAACCCTTAGTTTGGAATGGGACTTTATGATTAGTTGCAAATTAACTAACACCATCTGTTCATTCCTTTTGTATTACAGTTGTCTAGTTACACCAGGCAATGGGTCTTTGTAAACAGATAAGCTCTGACTTTTTTTGACCAGGTATATCTCATGAGAAATGAAAGAATTCTAAATCTTATGACTGTAGTATCTGAAAATCGTGTTAAAATATGTACATAAAGTTGTAACTAATGTGGCATAACCTATTCCACAGAAGCAGTAGACCCATACCGCAGCTGGTCACCACTGACAGAGGAAGGATACGCAGAGAAGCTTCGGTTATTGCGAGAAGCTGCTTCCATTCCAATGGAGCGCTGGCGAGCCCCCACCGTGTTGGCCTGGCTTGAGATTGCACTTGGCATGCCCCAGTATGGCCCTCGTTGTGCTGAGAATGTTAAGAGTGGCAAGGCGAGTTCTGACACTGTTACTGAAAGGACCTTGTTTGCCATTGGATAGACAAATACATTTGATTATAGGGTTCAGAGTCAACTCAGCTCTTAAGATTACTGGGTTTCTGGATATTATCCATCGTCTAGTATTACAAACAACACAAAACGTTTAAACTTAGATCTGCTTCTTCTCAGGTAAAAGTGGGGAGCACAGATGGCCATGTTAGTACAAATCTGAGTCAATGGTCCTTTTCAACTGAAGATGGAAGTAGATTTAAAATTACAGTTGTGTGGGTTGTAAGTCATGTAATATGATATAAAAGTATTGTGCTTCGTTGTGTTTCAGATGGACCTGCTGCCTTCATCATCAGGATGGAAAAGAGTTTTCCTACCTGAGTATGTAGGCAGTGGGTTCTCGTACATTACTGGTACCTATTGGGTAAAACACATGGTGTCACATTCCCCAAGGCTAATTATAAGTGGTTGATGCTTATTATGCAGATAATTGCTGTTTAGTATGAAAATAATACAGAATACACAAATATGCTTCATGGACAAAATGCGGAATTCTTGAATGTTAAAGCAGGTGGTCAAATTATATTTCCCTTAGTCAATAATAGTGTGATTGTATTTAAAGGTGAAATAAATTTTGGGACATGTTAAGTGCTATGGATGTTGTGTAATGGGACACTGCATCATGTTAGGGCTATAGTGGTGATTACTGTGTGTGTGTGTGTGTGCACGCATGTGTTTGCAGGTGCTTCTGGAGCTCAGTGATGTTGAACTGGAGGTGGGACTGGGTATCACACACCCAATGCATCGAAAGAAACTGCGGTTGGCCATTGAAGAGCACAGGCATCCAGCACTTGTGCGGTATCCCTGCATTGCCCAGCTTGGTCACACCTGGGTCTCCAGTGAGTGGTTACCTGACCTTGGACTAGCTCAGGCAAGTGCCATGTTTCATGGCTGTTACAGAGCTAACATTTATCTAGGAGTAAGCTTCTTTACACTTTCCCAAATGCCTTGTGTTCAAGACTGGTCATACGCATTCTTTCACCTCTGAAAAAATTTAGATCCAAAAATGTGAGCAGTATCAGAATTTGCCATTGTTCTGGATCCACATTTAGCTGCAGGTTCTGTCTGCTTATCCTTCTCTTCATTGCAGCACTCTCATTTATTGTAAGTTGAACTCTGTACATGTGTTACACCTCAGAAGGAGACACCTTCTCTTTTTCCAGGTAGTTAGTGACAAGAGAGGAAATGTATGAGGCACATTCATGCAAACATTGTTGCAGTGGAAGAGCAATAAGCATTATATATTCCAAGTGTGTGTGTGTGTGTGTGTGTGTGTGTGTGTGTGTGTGTGTGTGTTTGTAGCCTTAGGTATCTTCTACAACATTTTTCCACATTATCTCATAATGGCACAATTTTTTAAAAATATTATTGAACATAAAATGTGTAGAGACAGTCTTCTCTTCTTGGACCTTGTCCATAATCTAATAGATTTTAAAACACTGAAACACCACATTTTGGAAGCTGGTTCTGCTTCTGTCTTCAGGAAAGATGCACCTAACCTTTTGGACCCCGTACATACAGCTTAGAAAGAAGTCTATGCTGCATGTTTACAAAGTCATATCAGCTGACCCAGGGTTGAAATTTCTCCCATCTAGCACCCTTTGATCAGGAATTAACTGTCTTAGTAATATATTTGATCTCATAGAGATTTACAGCTTCTCCACAGTTGGTGTTAGTGGTGTTTGGATATTCAATGTATGAGTGTTATGGTTCTGTATGATGTGTCTATGGTCTCATTAGTTTGAGTTCCTGGCTTTTTTTATGGTTTTGAAGATTTTAATTTGTAGTGTGTTTCAGATGCTATTCTTTGAGTCTTATGATTGTTTTTAATTTCTCTGTATCATTGTTCCTGTTATTACCCACGGACAAGTTCCATTCTCAGGAGCTTATCTGCATCAGTTGAGAGTGGCTGTTGTAAATAGTGACATATTTTATGTTTGCTGCTATCTTGTGATGTAGCAATGTTGCTACTTATATGAGTGGATAATGGATATTGGTACAGATTATTCAGTGATGGTCAGTAAGCAGCAAGGTGAACAATGAGAGGTTTGCAGTTGCAATGACAGAAATTGATACTAAGATTACAGTGTGATGGTTTGTTCAATATGTACTGATGTTCAGGCAACTTTTTACTAAACTGTACTGCATAACATTACAGAAAACTAATCTTCATATTCATTCTGTCATAACTCCAAGTCCACATTGTTGCTCTTTATGTTGACCATCAATACTACCATTTCACATACTTTCTCTGTTCTCATCTTCATGTAGAACATTGTGAAGGGGAGGAGGAGATGCCTGCTTTGTAGGAAGAATTTTGTTTCTTCCTTGTGTGTTGTATAGCAACAGATATGATCTGGTTCACACTGCAGTGTTTTGTACAGGGTTGGGCAATGAAAGGGGAAAAAAGTAAGGGGAGGTTGGGCTCACTGTAGTAGAGTGGGGAGGTGGGGAACTAACCTCTCCCCTTCTGTAGCTCCTACCATTTAGTAGCAATGCAGCAGTGGACGGGTGAGGAGCGTACTTTCGCCGTTAAGGCTTATTATCAAAATGGAGAGAGTTTGGTGCAGGCTCGGCGCACATTCCGCACTCATTTCAATGTTCCGCGTAACCGACCGGTTCCATCAAACCATGCGATAAACACATGGGTAG